>Ga0182743_1000047_pt1 | contig 244854 bp, 204 predicted proteins | sample eDN3rd30CKraftOP_FD_128522 | JGI IMG/M metagenome (GOLD analysis project Ga0182743, IMG submission 128522) | Enriched Organic Plus compost microbial communities from Emeryville, California, USA - eDNA 3rd pass 30_C Kraft OP (version 2) (version 2) ...
GAAAGAACGTAACTATAGCACAGCAAATTTGGCCCGTGCAACTGAAAAACCCAAGAATTTATCGTCTCACCCATCAAAAAACCACCCCGAAAAACGTAAGCCTTTGATCAGCATCGGAAATTCAATTTTCGAGGTAAATAAATATATTTTTTAAACTGATGCTTGGCACTTCGAAAACAGGAATGCAGTGTCTTTTTCATGTATCTTGCGAGTACATCCGGTACCTTTAACCTTGACCGGGAAGCAGGAACTTACTTCCATGACTGAAGACATCCTAATCAATGTAACCCCCTTCGAAACTCGCGTCGCCATCGTCGAACAAGGAGCGGTGCAGGAACTGCACGTTGAACGCAGCATACAGCGTGGCCACGTGGGCAACATCTATTTAGGTAAGGTCGTTCGTGTCCTTCCTGGGATGCAAAGTGCCTTTGTCGACATTGGCCTGGAGCGGGCGGCATTCATTCACGTGGCTGATCTGCGCCAGAACCGCAGCGAACGCGCCGCCGGCATGACGCACACGCCAATTGAGAAATTATTGTTCGAAGGTCAGCCCTTGATGGTGCAGGTCATCAAGGATCCTTTGGGCACCAAGGGCGCTCGTCTTTCCACTCAGATCAGCATTGCCGGTCGAATGCTCGTGTACTTGCCGCACGACCCGCACATCGGTATTTCGCAAAAGATCGATTCCGAAGAAGACCGAATCTCGTTGCGCGAGCGTGTGCAGCACCTACGCCCCCCTGAAGAGAGCGGCGGTTTTATTGTCCGTACTCAAGCGGAAGGTGCCACCGACGAAGAGCTCGCTACCGATATCTCTTACTTACGTACCTTATGGAGCAGCATTCAGGCCAAGGTGAAGTCGCTGCCCCCACCCGCCCTACTATATAGCGACCTGACCCTGCCCCAACGGGTGCTGCGCGATATGGTCGGCGCCGAAACCGGCACCATATTTGTGGACTCGCGCACTACGGCTCAAAAACTCGAAGAGTGGGCAGCCACCTATACTCCGTCGGTGGTCGATCGCATCAAGCATTACAGCGGCGAGAGACCGTTGTTCGATACAGCCAATGTCGACGAAGAGATCGCTCGTGCCTTGTCCAGACGTGTCGATCTGAAATCGGGCGGCTACCTGATCATCGACCAGACCGAAGCACTCACCACAGTCGACGTCAACACCGGCGGCTACGTCGGTGGCCGCAATTTCGACGACACCATATTCAAGACCAATCTCGAAGCTGCGGTCGCGCTTGCTCGCCAACTCCGGCTTCGTAACCTGGGCGGCATCATCATTCTGGACTTCATTGATATGGACGATGCAGAACACCGGGAGGCAGTCCTCAATGAATTGAACAAGGCTTTACGCAAGGATCGCACCCGCATGACGGTAAGTGGATTCAGTCAGTTGGGCTTGGTGGAAATGACACGCAAGCGAACCAGGGACTCGTTGGCGCACCAACTATGCGAGACCTGCCCGACTTGCGATTCCCGAGGCATCGTCAAAACGGCCCGAACGGTTTGCTATGAAATACTGCGCGAAATCTTGCGTGAGTCGCGCCAGTTCAATCCGAAGGAGTTTCGAATCCTGGCGTCGCAGGCGATTATTGATCTATTCCTGGAAGAAGAAAGCTCGCATCTGGCCATGTTGGGAGACTTCGTCGGCAAACCGATATCGCTCGAGCTGGAAGGCTCGTACTCGCAGGAACAGTACGACATCGTGCTGATTTGACGCGGGGCTCCCGCCCTAATCCATCTTGCGCAATCAGCGACTACTGTCTTGCGACGCGGCTTCCTGCGACTCTTCCGGGGGTGCCTCGCCCGGACACAATTCCGGATTGAGAATCGCGGCATAGATGGCCCGCACTTGATCGCGGCTAGGCGTGTAATAGCTATATAGCTGCGCTCGGGTCGCGGGATCATCACCTTCGCGAAGTGTGACACCCAAAATTTTCGCAGAGGACTGCTGCAGCAAGGTCAGCCCGAGAATCATGTATTTATCCCATTCTCCCGGCTGCGCACCCTCGATTAAAGGCTGCGTCACGCGCGCGTAGCTAGGATGCCGCTCGTCCACCTTGAAATCCAGAGTCGATCCGCAACGCGCCTGCTGCTTGAAAATGGCTCGCTGTATTTGCACGAAGTCCATCGGCAGCTTGCGCTCGTCGCGCAAGTACTGCGAGGTTTCAATCTGGTAGAGACCTATGCCCCCCTCAGGGCTGGCACAACCCGCTAGCACGGCAGCCGTTAGGATGAAAAGAGCAGCTTTCTTCATGGCAGTTTCCTCGTCGGCTACGTGGACTCAACAGGCCGGTAGCAATGATCAAATACGGAATCAAAGGGCAGTTCAGAGGCAGATGGCAAAGGCTGGTCACCCTACTCCGCGTCCCGGAACTGCATGCGATATAACGATGCGTACAGACCGTCATGGGCAAGAAGTTCATCATGACGACCCTGCTCGACAATTCGGCCCGCATCCAGGACAAGGATCTTATCCGCTTTTTGTACAGTCGATAAGCGGTGAGCGATGACGAGCGTGGTGCGTCCCGCCATTAGTAGTTCGAGCGACGACTGCACTTGATGCTCGGACTCGCTATCCAACGCAGAGGTCGCCTCATCAAGGATCAGTATTGGTGCATTTTTGATAAGCGCGCGTGCAATAGCCAGACGTTGACGTTGTCCGCCCGACAGCGTGTTGGCATTCTCGCCCACCTGCGTGTCCATGCCTTGCGGCAGGCTGTCCACGAACTCCGCCAGATTAGCTGCTTCGAGCGCCTTACGGATCTCGTCGTGACTGGCCTCGTGCAACGCACCGTATCCCACGTTCTCGGCAATGGTGCCATCAAAAAGCACTACATCCTGACTGACAAGTGAGAGCTGTGCCCGCAGACTTCGCAAGGTGCACTCTTCGACCGGAACCCCGTCAATCAGCACGGATCCGCTGCTGGGACTGACAAACCGGGGCAACATATTGACCAAGGTAGTCTTTCCGCTACCCGATCTTCCGACCAAGGCAACGGTCTGACCCGGCTCGGCCACAAATGACACATCCGAAATGGTATCGGACTGCGCATCGGGAAAACGGTGCACAACATGGCGGAACTCGACGCGACCTCGGACGGGACTATCGAATCGATGCTTACCCTTGTCTTCTTCCGGGTCGTAATCGATAAGGGCGAAAACGCTTTCAGCAGAAACCAGCATGCGCTGCATGGCACCTGCGATATTGGTGAGACGCTTGAGGGGATCAAAAATCTGACCCAGCGCCGCCATGAAAGCAGCGAAGCTGCCTACGGTCAGGCCGGTTGTGTTCGCCTGGTACAGCGCCACCGCTATGACGGCTGATACTGAAAGGCCCACAAAGAATTGCGTGATGGGAGACATGGCTGCGTCTGCCGACACCGCCCGCATTGCGAATCTCCGCAGGCGACCATTGACATATTGAAAGCGCCCCGATTCGCGTTCGTAACCATCAAATAACTTGATCACTCGCTGACCATCAATGGCTTCCCCGACCACCCGTGTCAGTTCGGCGTTCATATTGATGGTGTCGCGATTGATGCGCCGCAGGCGCTTGATGAAAATACGGGACACATAGACTGAAAGCGGCAACATAATCAGCACGATCAACGTCAGCTGCCAAGACATGTATAGCAGCACGGCCAGCAGGGCCACGACGATCATGGTTTCACGAATGATGACCGTTATGACCTCGGTTGCCAGGCCCGTGACGTTTCCGGCGTCGATGGTGAACCGATTGAGTAAACGTCCCGTATCGCCACGCCTGAATTCGGAGTCGGGAAGACCAAGCAAGCGCTCGAACATCTCCCGACGGATCCCGAGCAACATATTATTGGCCACCCAGGCCAGTACGTAATTGCTCGAAAACGTACACAGACCACGCACGAGCATGAGCCCGATTACCGCTGCCGGAATCGCCCAGATGTAGTACGGCTTATTGCCACTAAAGCCATCGTCGAGCAGAGGCTTCATGATGACAGCCAGAGCGGGCTGCGTGGCCGCACTGATGCTCATGAGCACAATGGCTACAACTGCCGCCTTCCAGTAACGTCCCAACCGGGAATATATGCGGTGCCACATCTCGAAACGCACGGGCGCTGCATGCGACGGTTGAATGGAAGAGGCTGAACTCAATGAAGGACTCGCTTTTTTCGGTGGATCAGGAAACGTCCATTTTAACGTTCTTGAAAAACGGTTGATAATAGACGCCAGTTCTCGATCGTCGGCCGATTTCCATGACCAACTATTCTGCCCTGTACGTACGTCTGCCAAACTGGATAGGCGACGTGTGCATGAGCCTGCCCTGCCTCGACTTGCTTCTCAACACCGGTTTGCCGGTAGTCGTATGTGCACGGTCATGGGCCCGCGACCTTCTTTCAGCGTACCAGACTGCGGGGTTTATCGAGATGTCGGGCCGGGTGCGCGAAGACCGGGCACGCGTCGCCAGTTATCGCAAGAAGGCCCGGCACGCACATGCCAGGGGACTGATTCTGCCCGATTCCCTCTCAAGTGCGTTGGTATTCAAGTTTTCGGGTGTCCCGGCTGCGGGTTACCGTGATGACGGTCGCAGCTTGCTGCTGCGATGGCCGGTCAACAAGCCACGCAACGACTTGCACGCTGCGGAGTCCTGGTTCTACCTGACGACCCAGGCACTGGACCGCTGGAAACTGCCCATCATGCCCGCCGCCATTCCCGCGACATTAGGCCTCGAAACCACGCCCCAACACGAAGATCAGGCTCTGGACGCGGTGCTGACAGCCGGTATGACGCCCGGAGGCTTTATTCTGATCGCACCCACAGCGACAGGTTTGCATCGGGGCAAGATCAAGGTGTGGCCTCATTTCGATGCGCTGACTCGACAGCTTCAGGAGAAAGGACTCGTTGTGGCGATGTGCCCACCGGCTTCTGAACGCGACGCAGCCCTCAGGGCGGCACCCACTGCAATTTGTCTTCCGTCGTTGGGCCTGGGAGGCTTTGCTACACTGACCAAGCTTTCAGCACTGGTGATTTGCAATGATTCTGGTGTCTCGCACCTCGCGGCTGCCGTGAATGCAAGGCAGCTGACTCTATTCGGAGTGACGGATCAACATCGGACGGGGCCGTGGTCACCTCAAGCCACGTGTCTTGGATCGTTGGGTCATTGGCCCACCCTGACAGAAGTCACAGAGAAAACCTCCCGGTTAATCACGGAAACTGTCGTCTAACGCATGTCTCTATCGAGCTTTCTTGCCAACCTGGTTATTCCGCTCAATCTGTGCGTGACCTTGCTGGTCATTGCCGTCGTGCTGCTGATGTTCCGCTGGCGAAAGACAGCAGGCGCGTTGATCGCCTTGAGTCTGGCATGGGGAGTTTTTTGGTCGTTACCCGCCTCTTCACTGTGGGCCGGCGGCCGCCTGGAGCAACTTTACCCGTACACACCCGCGTCAGAGTTGCCGGCGGCGCAAGCCATTGTCGTGCTGGGCGGACATACAGCCGGAGGGCGCCTGAATTGGTTTCAGCCGTATGACCGGGATACGGCCGTCACTCGAACGGCCGCAGCGGCCACCCTATACCAGGCCCAGCGCGCTCCCGTGATACTCCTATCAGGTGCGGCGCTCGAGGGCACGCAAAGCGAAGCGGAGTTCATGGCGGCCAATTTACGAAAAATCGGAGTTCCCCCCGAGGCACTTATTCTCGAGAAGAACAGTTACAACACCTACGAGAATGCCCTGTATTCGGCTCGCATATTAAAGGAGCAGAACATAAGTCGTGTGCTTCTGGTCACGTCGGCGCTGCACATGCCTCGCGCGATGGCGGTATTCAGCAAGCAAGGGCTTACGCCCATCGCCGCCCCGTCCGCCCCACAAATCGTTGTTCCGGATGATCCCGACTTTTCTTTTTGGCTGCCTGACGAACGAACTTTCTTCGCAGCGAGATCCATCATCAAGGAATACGTCGGGATGCTGATGTATTGGCTACGCGGCTGGATCTGACTGCTGCAAGGGTATGCGAGGGGTCAGACCGGTTACAGGCGGCTCGATACACTTGCTCGGTATGCGCCAAAAAAGTCGGAATGGAGAACACCGTTTCTATGCGATGCTTCGCGGATGCACCGAGAGTCGCCAGGGTTCCCGGACTTGTCTGGAGAATTTCAGAAACACAGCGCGTCAAAGCGTCGACGTCGCCCACCGGCACCACCCAGCCATCCATACCGTCACGTACGTTTTCGGGTAACCCGCCGGCGGCAGACACCAGGGTAGGCAAACCGGCTGCCATCGTTTCGCAGCTGGCGTACGATGCCGCTTCGCGATATGACAGTACGAAACCCACGTCACAGGCGGCGAGGACATCGCGAATGTCTGGAACCAGCCCAGGGAACACCACCTGGCAAAGATCCAGCCCGGATGCCCGCGCATCGGCAAGCATTTGGGTCGAGGGTGGGTCGCCGGCAATGACGATACGAACTCGGTTCCGCTCTTCCCTTGGTAAACGCGCCACCGCCTGCAGCAACAACAGCCAACCTTTGTTGTAATCGGTCCCCCCCACACTCCCGAATACGAAGGCATCTTGGGGAAGATCTCCAAAAAGTGCCATGCGGCTTGCCCGGCGCTGATCGGCAGTACTGAAACCTACGTATTTCGGATCAATGCCATTTCGGACGACGTGGATCGGCTTGCTTCCGTACGCAGACCGGCTTAGTTGCCGTTGGACGTATTCACAAACGGCAATCGCTGAATCCGTGCCGAAACGAGCGCGCAATCGATGGCCAAAACTATCCACCCGATTTGTGTTGTGCTTGGTCCACACGATGGCCGGTGGTCGACGCATGCCCAAGCGGGCCAACATCACATGCCGATGATCGGCACCCCCGTTGACATGGACTACGTCAAAGCGCTCTTCGGACAAGAACCGTCGAAGCTTTCGCACTTCGTGCAACAGTGTCAGGGGCCGAGAAGTATAAAGACCCGGCACGACACGTATGCCTTGAATGGCATTTGCGCGCTTAAATAGGCGACCCGTGGGAGGCGCGGCCAGCGTCAGGTCGCACGAGGCTTTCAAACCCTCGAGCAAATTGAGTATGTACGTAACATGGCCCCCGCCGTTGCCATGGTGGATATCTGTAATCAGTATTTTCATGCCCGCTACCCGAAGCCGCACTTCGAGACAAACCGAGGCAAATTGTAATCATTGGGTAAGCCGTCTACAAGCCAAAGCCCGCACGGTTACACAGTTCTCGACAATGTGTTGCGGGAATGACCCAGCGCACGCTCGGACAAGATGGCTTTATATAGTTCTTCGTATTGCTGAGCAACCGTTGGCCAGCTGTGCCTTGCTACGACCCGGGCTCCCCCTGCCGTCAGTCGGCGTCTGAGATCCGCGCTTTCGTGCAGTCGGCGAATATACGAAGCAAGCTCGTCGGCGTCCTCTGGATGCGTCAGGACAAAGGCCTCTTCTTCTGCCGTAATGTATTGCGCAAAACCACACCAGGGCGCTGGACTCAGCACAACGGGCAGACCAAATGACATGGCTTCCAGCGGCGCCATGCCGAAACTGTCGTTCAGGGTGGGGTGGATATACAAATCTGCCGCTCGGTAATATTGGGCAACGTGAGGCGTCTCGGCGATCAACCGCACGCGAGATATCAGATCAGCGGGATTGCGACGAGCGATATATTCGCGTACCGACGCATTGCCCCCCACCACCAGCAACTTTATGTGCTCGGGCAACTGGTCCAGGGCTTCCAATACCGTAGGCAATCCTTTGCGAAGTGGATTCCTGGCCACCAGCAGACACACAGTTTCCTCGTCCGAGTAACCCAGCGACTCGCGCGTCATGGCGCGCTCATTTGGATCGCCCTCCCACGCGGACACGACCCCGGGGGGAATGACGGGCGTCGTGGTGAGATTTGGGTAGGCCTGCACGAGCTGGTCGGCAATCAGTGTGGATACAGCGACGGTACGGTGCGCCGAGCGCGGTTCGACTCGCCGGGCCTCCAGACCCAGATAGGTTTGCACCCGCGGACTAATATACGAGAGCATCTTCTTTGCAATGGATACGGGCCGGACACGCCAGTTGTACCGAACGGGAGTCACATGAACCACTTCGACGTCGCCGCACCAGCCGTTCATATGCGAATGCACTATGTCGTAACCTGCTCTGGTCAGGCGGCGCGCCCGAATGGCAAACAGCAGAACCCGCACCCAGCTCGGCCATCGCTTCCAGCTTTTAATCGGCACAAATGGCAGGCTCAGGTCGCAGGCCACATCGTACTCCCGGGCATACACCGTGACGTCGTGTCGGGCCGCGAGCTCTCGCATCAGCTCCACGCCGTATGCTTCGGCGCCGCCAAAACGGCTGCCGAATCGATCCACCACAAACGCGATGTTCAAACGGCGCTCAGGCATGACGTCTTTTTTCCTCCAGCCTGGTCAAGCATTTCTGAAGGAAGCGAAGCATATGCGTGGATCGCGCCACCGTAACCCTAGGCAAGCCAAACACGTCGTCTTGCTGTCCCGCGAGCCCTCCGCTGGTCGTGGTGGCATTGGTGTAGCCTGCATCACGCACCATATGGCGCAGTTCCGGGCTCTCGTGGCCATATGGATAACAGAATGACGTAACCTCGCAGTCAAGGACGTCTTCGAGAATCTGTCGTGAACGCCTGATCTGATCCGACGCATCAGCCAGGGACAAGTCAGGCAAATTGACATGATCCAGGGTATGGGAACCTGCCTCCTGCCCGCCTGCGACCCACGCTTTGGCCTGATCCTGTGTCATCAGGGCCGAAGCCGGAACGCCGTTGTCCCGGTCCCATTCGTTGCTCCCGCCGAAACGCCCGGCCACGAAATAGTTTGTCGAAGTGAACCCGAGTTCGTTCAAGAGGGGCAGGGCATTTTCGAGCACGTTCACGTATCCGTCATCGAAAGTAATACCGAAGACCTTGCCACGTTTACTTCCTTGCAGGTATGGCAGGAGGTCTCGCATCGACAACCCCCGATAACCCAAGCGTCGCATCCAGGTCATCTGACGGCGAAAACTGCTTGGATGGACAGTAAGGCCACGATACGGAGTACCACGCGGCGCCGGCTGCCCTATCTGGTGGTACATGAGTATGGGGATCATGTCTGGACTCTTCATTGTCCTCGCCCCAGAAAATACAGCTTGGCATAGCGAAAGAAGCTTCCTGCTGCGGCTGTCACAGCCAATATGAAACCTTCACGGCCGTCCAGAAACCCCTTTCGTATGAGGTAAATGCGGATAAAGGTCCAGACTGAATGTCCCACCATGCCCGGAACTGAGGTACGACGCCCTTTTGCGTGCATCATGGTTGCAGCGTCGGTGGAGTAACGATTGACCTTGGCGATAAGCGCCTGCATGTCCGCATAGGGATAATGCAGAAAATGTGCATCCAGCGTCGCCACAGGCCCCGACGCCATCACGCGCTCATGCACGGCTGCATCGGTAAACCGTGCGGTGCCTCGTTTGAATAATCTCAACACATGATCGGGCCACCAGCCACTATGCCGAATCCAGCGCCCGCAAAAGTTCGAAAGTCGTGCGATTTCATACGCCTCCGCCCGCGGTTGTCGGATGGCTTCCTGGATGGCCTGGGCCAGTTCGGGCGTGACCCGCTCGTCGGCATCAATGGACAGCACCCAGTCCTGAGTGGCAAGATCCAGGGCGCGATTCTTCTGAGGTCCAAAACCAGGCCAATCGTCGGTCGACACGACGCGAGCTCCCTTGTTGCGGGCTATCTCGCAGGTTCGATCCGAACTACCGGAATCCACCACGATGATCTCGTCGGCAAATGCGACGGAATCAAGGCAAGCGGCGATGTGCGCCTCTTCGTCCTTGGTGATGATGATGACGGATAAGGTCATGCCCCGGCCTGCGCCCTCTGACGGCGCGCACGCTTCCACATTTTGAACCGATTGAACACGGGTGCAATGACAGAGTGTGAAGCCACCTGAATTCGGCGCCCCACCGAAGCTCCTGTCGTGTTTCGGACGGCAAAGCGGTGGATATGAGCGGGATCGCTCCCTGCGCGATTCTGACCAAAGGCATGAGTGGTATACAGATACCGGAAACCGGCCCGCTGAGCTACCTGTACGTAGTCAGCATCAAAATACCCCTGCGGCCAACAAAAATGTTCGGACACACTGCCCAGCTTCTCGAGCAAAGTCTTGCGCGACTGCTCCAGCTCCTGAGCGATCAGGCTATTTTTTTCCTGCGCCTGCTCGGATTTATCCCAGCGTGTGTGGGTGTGGGTATGACTGTGAAACTCGACCAGGCCGCTTTCCTGCATGGCTCGGATTTCGCTCCAACGAAGCATGACACTGTCGGCGTCGCCCGCGGCGATGCGTTGCTCGCACTCGATATGTGAAGGAGTCTGGGGAACTGCGCCCTGGCCGGCCATGGGTCTTGTTTCGCCCTCTCCAACCCACGATGTCACCACAAAGATAGTGGCTTTGTAGCCGTACTTTTTAAGTAAGGGAAACGCGTACACCCAGTTGTCGAGGTAGCCGTCGTCGAACGTTATCAACAAAGACTTGTCCGCTACGGGCTCGCCCCGTAAATGGGCGGCAAATTCGTCGGTCGTCAGGGAGCAATAGCCATTGCGCGCCAACCATGCAAGTTGATCTTCGAAGTTCTCCGGGGAGACCGTAATGGCGCCTTCAGAAGGCGACACATGGTGGTACATCAGGACAGGAACCGAATGGGCTTTTTTCATTGTCGTTCGCTCAACCAGCGCAAATAGCAAGATTCGATACTGTTTACCATAGCCTGTGGCGTGAAGCGCCCTTCTTCGAGGACGCGCCGGCGACCGGCATCCCCCATTTTCTTGCGAAGGGCAGGATCGTCGATCAGCGTGCGCAACGCCTCGGTAAGCGCCTGTTCATTATGCAAAGGCACCAGCAAGCCGGTTTCGCCATTTTCCATCATTTCAGGCACACCGTCGACGTCGGTACCCACCACGGCCAGGCCGGCTGCCGCCGCTTCAACAAACACGGTTCCCGAGGCTTCTTGTTCGGTGGCCAAGGCAAAAAGATCGAAACCTGCCAAGAGATTCGGAACATCGTTGCGTCTTCCCAAAAGATGGACACGACGTGTCAGCTTCTTCTGAGCGACGTATTCCTGTACTTCTTCAAATATAGGAGACCCACCGCCCACAAACACCAGGTGCAGGTTTGGACGACCGCGTATCAAGGGTTCCATGGCATCGATCAGCGCACGATGCCCCTTCTTGGCTCGCATGACGGCCACACAGCCGACAACAATGTCATTGTCCGCAAGCTTCAGTTCTTCTCTCAAGGTCGATGGCTGACACCAGGGCTCAATATTGACCACCGGATAGACGGTTGCCACGTGGGAGGACGCAACGCCGCGATCAATAAGATGATTGCGAACAAAATTGCTGGCCGTCGTCACGCGATGCGGAATAACCGTATACGACAACAATGACCCCACACGCTTGGCCAGATGGCGGGTACGCACGATAAGAGGGGTACCCGCCAACCGCCCCGCCACGCCGGCTAGGATGGTGTCGCGCCGGCTATGCGTGTTGAGCACATCGAAGCGGCCATCGCGCAAGACTTTTCGTAACTTGATCACACCCTTGGTGAAATTGGCCGGGCCATCCATTAGAAGCGTATGGACAGTGAAGCCGTCGTCGCGCAAGCGTTGAGCCAACATGGCATGCGGCTGACAGATGGCTTCCATATAATGGCCTCGCTCACGCATGGCCGTCATCATCTGATGTATGTATTGCTCCTGTCCACCAAAACTGGTGGCTGCCTCGGAGTGGATGATGCGCAGGGGCTTCATTGGTAGGCGATCTCCACGCCGTCAGCACTTACCCAGCCCTGCAGTTCATCCAGCATGTCGTCGGCCATACGAACTCGCCATTCATCGCCTAAGCGTAGAATGCATTGGTAACTGTCACGCTCAAGGCACACCTCGACATTGACGCCCGGCGCGTCTGCATGGGGATAGGCACGAAACGGGTGCAGAACCTGACTCAGGCGCTGCAGGTCGGCATTACCGTTAAGCGTAATGCGTAACGCTCTGGCCCGCGCCTCGCGCGCCAACTGAAGGTCGTAGATTTCTTCTGCCGACACCCGGAGTCCACCCGAGTAGTCGTCGTTGCTCACCTTACCGTGCACGATAACCAAGCGGTCTTCCTTCAACCTGTCTCGATGCTGCTCATATAGCTCGTTGAACACCGCGACTTCCACCTGTGCCGAACCATCATCCAGGACCGCGTAAAGCATTTTGCCACGACGCGTCATGCGCGGACGCACCGACGCCAGCACGCCGGCGAACCACTGCAGCCCTCGCGCCGGTTCAAGACGGGCAAGCGGCTTGGGAGCGAAGCGACGGACTTCATCGCGCCAGGCATCGAACAAGTGTGCACTAAAGAAGAAGCCCAGCGCCGCCTTTTCCTCGGTAAGTTTAGTACGCAAATCCCACGGAGCGACTTTAGCCAATTCGCCCTCGACGATGTCGTCACTATCATCGTCGAACAGGGAAACCTGATTCGCGCTGCGCTCGGCCTGTTCGGCCGCTTCGATCGCGTTGCCCAAGGTAGCAAGTAAGGCTGCACGGTTCTCATCAATGGAGTCAAAGGCGCCGGCACGGATCATGGCCTCGATACTGCGCCGGTTTACCGTGTGGCGGTCAATGCGTCGGCAAAAATCGAACAGACTCTTGAATGGCCCGCCCTCCTGCCGTGCGCGAATAATCTCTTCCACGGCGGACTGTCCCGTTCCCTTGATCGCGCCCAGCCCATATCTGATCGTGCGCGGCGGGCGACCCTGCGAGGTATGCGAGTCGGACACCGGCTCGAAGCGGTAGTTCGAATCGTTGACGTCCGGCGGCAGGACCTCGACACCATTGGCCAGGGCGTCCTTCCAGAAAATCTGCACCTTGTCCGTGTCGTCCATATCGGATGACAGAGTTGCTGCCAGGAACTCTGCAGGGTGGTACACCTTGAGCCAGGCGGTTTGATACGCAATTAGCGCATACGCAGCCGAGTGACTCTTGTTGAAGCCATAACCCGCAAACTTCTCCATAAGGTCAAACAGCTTGACCGCAAGCTCGGCGTCGTAGCCCTTTTCGACAGCGCCTTTTTCAAAAATTGCGCGGTGCTTGGCCATTTCTTCTGGCTTTTTCTTGCCCATCGCGCGACGCAGCATGTCGGCGCCACCCAAGGTGTAGCCGCCAATAATCTGCGAAATCAGCATCACCTGTTCTTGGTAGACAATAACGCCGTATGTGCTGCGCAGTACGGGTTCAAGATCCTTGTGGAAGTAGTCGACTTCGGCACGCCCATGCTTGCGGTTGACAAAGTCGACCACCATTCCGGATTCAAGCGGCCCAGGACGATACAAGGCCAACATGGCGATGACGTCCTCGAACGTGTTGGGACGTAGGCTACGCAGCAGCTCTTTCATGCCACGGGATTCAAGCTGGAAGACCGCTGTGGTGTTCCCCTCGCTCAGCAGCTGATAGGTGGCGGCATCATCCAGCGGCAACGACATGATGTCGAAATCGCGCTTGTCCTCATTGAACTTGCGCACATGTCGTACAGCCCAGTCCAGAATGGTCAGGTTGCGAAGGCCGAGAAAGTCGAACTTGACGAGCCCCGCGGCTTCGACGTCGTCCTTGTCAAACTGGGAAACTGCACTGGCGTCGACACCAGACTGACAATATAGCGGGCAAAAATCGGTTAGCTTGCCCGGAGCGATCAGCACGCCTCCTGCGTGCATTCCGATATTGCGCGTGAGCCCTTCAAGCGGACGCGCCAGATCTACCAACGCCCGTACTTCTTCGTCCTGGTCGTAACGCTCTTTGAACGCTGGCTCGTCCTTCAACGTCCGTTCCAGGCTCCACGGGTCCGCGGGATTAAACGGGATCATCTTGGACAGACCGTCACACAGCATGTACGGCATCTCCAGGACTCGGCCAACGTCACGCACGACGGCTTTCGCCCCCAGGGTACCGAAGGTCGCGATCTGGCTCACCGCCTCTTTACCGTATTTCTGCTTGACGTAGTCAATGACCCGCTCACGATTGTCCTGACAGAAATCGATATCAAAGTCAGGCATGGATACCCGCTCGGGGTTGAGGAAGCGCTCGAACAGCAAGTCGTAGCGAATCGGGTCCAGATCGGTAATGCCAAGTGAATAAGCGACTAGCGACCCCGCGCCCGATCCCCGGCCAGGTCCGACCGGCACACCGTTTTGCTTACCCCAGTTGATGAAGTCTGCGACGATCAGAAAGTAGCCGGGGAAGCCCATGCTGATGATGGTCTTACACTCCCAGTCCAGGCGCTCGAGGTATTGCGGGTAAATTCTTGCTCGCTCCTCCTCGTCCGGAAATAACTGCCGCATGCGCTTTTCGAGCCCTTCGCGCGAAAGTTGAACAAGATAGTCGGCAAGCGTCACGCCGTCTGGCGTAGGGAAGTCGGGTAGCTGCGGCTTGCCCAACTGCAACTCCAGCGAGCAACGCTTTGCGATTTCGACCGTGTTCGCAATCGCCGAAGGCACGTCGGCAAAGCGCTGCGTCATCTCTTCGGTGTCGAGCAGATACTGATCCTTGCTGAAACGACGCACCCGCTTCGGATTGGCCAGCTGCTCGCCTTCGGCGATGCATACGCGTGCTTCATGCGCCCGAAAATCCTCGGCTTGCAAAAACTGCACGGGGTGGGTCGCCACCACCGGCAGGCCAAGCTCCGCCGCAAGTCGCATGGCAGATTGCACGTAGTTCTCGTCTGCTTCAAACACTCGCTGAAGCTCGATGTAATACGCGCCGGGAAAAGCGGCCGCCCATTGGTGGGCCAGTTCTCGAGCCAATTCCGGCTTACCAGCCTCCAGGGCCTGACCCACATCTCCAGCTCGCGCGCCCGAGAGCACAATAAGCCCTTCCTGCCCCATCAGCCAGTCGCGCCGCACCTCTGCCCTTCCCGCTTTCTGGTTATCCAGCCACGCCCGGGTAAGCAGCTCGCATAAATTGAGATAACCGGCATGATTACGAACGAGCACAAGCACTCGATGCGGTTTATCTGCGTCCAGTTCATTCTCGAGCCACAGATCGCAGCCGGCAATTGGTTTGACGCCGGCATTTCTGGCCGCCTTGTAGAATTTGATCAGACCGAAAAGGTTTCCCAGATCCGTCAAAGCTACCGCTGGCTGGCCAAAGCTTGCGACACGCTTTACCAGCTGTGGAATGCGAACAATACCGTCCACCACTGAAAACTCGGAGTGAACACGCAGGTGGACGAATGATGGGGGCATAGGGGAATTCATGGGGGGATTGTACTGAAACCGCGCGCCGGAACACCGTGTCATAGCCTGCTGATTCTTTCCGCCCCCGCTATAAAAAGGGCTTTACCTTTGCTGTGCCGCCCACGCCTTCTGAAGCCGTTTCACGGAAACGGGCATCGGGGTACGCAGCTCCTGCGCAAACAGGGCCACACGCAGTTCTTCAAGCAGCCAACGAAACTCATCCAACCCGGCGTCCGGTGCTCCCTTTAGTGCCGATCGCGCACGCTGGTACTGAACAACAAGCGGAGTCATCTCGGACATCAAGCGTCGGTCTCGCTCTGGATCAGCACGCAACTTCTCGATTCGGGCCTGAGCTGCTTTCAAGTAGCGTGGATAGTGGCTCAATTGCTTATATGGCGTGTCCCGAACAAACCACTTGGACATCAGCACTGAGATTTGATTCGACAGGTCGGCATGACTCTCGGGATGGGGTTTTGCCTGTGGCAATTTCTTCACCAGCGCGGACCACTCCCCCAGTATTGTGGCTACCAGGCGGGCCACTTCTTGAGCCAGCAGGCCGAGCCTGCCCCGACCTTCGGCCACCCGCGCTTCAAAAGACCCCTGATCATGGGGCCAGGGCTCGCTAAGGCAGGCTTGGGCTAGTGCAGTATCGATGATCTGGTCACGCAGATCTTCCTGTGTGCCCAGACTAATGTAGAGCATGCTCATGCGCGTCAGGCCGTCCAGGTTCTTTTCAAGAAACTTGACCTGATCGCGCAAGGCCAGGCGAAACAGTCGGAGTAAGCCAGTGCGATGCCGCTTCCTGGCTTCGACAGGGTCATCGAATACATCCAGATCACAGTGCGTCTGTCGATCAATCAAGGCAGGATAACCGACAAAGGTCTGGCCCTTGCGCTGAATCTCCATCAGTTCCGGCAGCTCGCCAAACGACCACTCAACCAGGTTCTCGTGCGACAGCACCTGTCCGACGTTCTCGTCGCCGGCAGCCACCTTCTGAAACGAGGCCTGAGCCTGGCTGCCATGTTCGGCTTTGAGCTGATCAAGATTCCGGCCACCAGACAGCATGCGGCCGTGCTCATCCACAATCTTGAAGTTCATGAACAGGTGGGGGGGAAGCGTCTCGGTCTTGAAATCGGTAGGTTCCGCCCGGACCTTGACCTGCTCCCATAGGTCGCTTCGAAGGGCCTCCAGCAAACCCGACTTTGGATCTGCGGCTTGCTCAAACCAACGCTCGTAAAAGCCGGCAGCGTACTCGGGCAAAGGCACGCAATGGCGACGCATCCTTTGCGGCAGAGATTTCAGCAACAACTGAACTTTCTCTTTCAGCATGCCCGGCACCAGCCATTCGCACCGCATGGGATTGATCTTGTTCAGCGCGAAAAGCGGTACAGTCAAGGTAACTCCGTCCCGCACCGACCCTGGCTCGAAGTGGTAGTCCAGCGCCATATCAACGCCGTCCCAATTTACCTTCTTTGGGAAGACGTCGGTCGTGACACCCGCGGCTTCGTGACGCATGAGGTCATCTCGGGTGAGTCGCAGGGCATCCAGCGACGCTTTGTCAAGGCCGTCTGCCCATTTCTCGAGCGTGGCTGTCTGAAATACGTCAGCAGGAATCTTCTGGTCGTAAAACGCAAAGATCAATGAATCATCGACCAAAATATCAGGCCGCCTCGCCTGATGTTCGAGCTTCTCTATCTTGGCAATCAGTTGCCGATTGTGAAGTACGAACGGTAAACGAGTGTCGATATCACCGAACACCAGCGCTTCGCGAATGAAGATCTCTCGCGCCTGAACCGGATCTACTTTTCCATAACTGATGCGGCGGCCGGAATAAATCGGCAGCCCATACAAGGTAGCGCGTTCGTTGGCCACCACTTGGCCACTTTTTTTGTCCCAGCGCGGCTCCGACCACGCCCGTTTAATAAGGTGGGCACCCGCTCGCTCCAGCCATGGTGGCTCGATGCGAGCCACACAACGTGCGTACAGGCGAGTGGTTTCGACAAGTTCACCCGCCACAATCCATCGCCCCGCCTTCTTTACCAACGCAGACCCGGGGTGAATGTGAAAGCGGATATCTCGTGCCCCAAGGTAGCCTCCGCCCTCTTCGTTCTTCAAGCCGATATTGCCAAGCAAGCCCGACAGCAGGGCCATGTGGACCTGCTCGTACGTGGCAGGCAGGGCGTTGACGCGCCATTGCTGCTCGCCCACCAGCGCCGCCAATTGACTATGCACGTCACGCCACTCTCGCAAGCGCGAAGGCGATAGAAAATTTTGGCGTAATAATGCAACCAACTTACGTTGCGAACCTTTGTGCGAGACCTGCTCGTGATACCAGTTCCATAACTTCAGATAAGACAGGAATTCGGATTTGTCGTCGCGAAACTTGACATGTGCTGTCTCTGCCGCTTCGCGCTGAACCATAGGTCGGTCGCGAGGATCTTGCACGGACAAGGCGGCAGCGATTACCAGCATCTCTGCCAGGCATTGCTGAGCGTTGGCCTCGAGTATCATGCGCGCCAACCTGGGATCGACCGGTAACCGCGCCAGCGAACGTCCGGTGGCGGTCAATTGATTCGAACCGTCGAGCGCTCCCAATTCCTGCAGCTGCTGGTAGCCATCGGCGATTGCCCTCCCGGTGGGCGCATCCACGAACGGGAACGTTTCAATTTCATCCAAGCGCAATGATTTCATGCGCAAAATGACGGATGCCAACGACGATCGCAGGATCTCGGGGTCGGTAAATGCAGGACGCGATTTGTAATCGGCGTCATCATAAAGGCGAATGCAAACCCCCGGGCCAATCCGCCCACACCGACCCGCACGCTGGTTGGCGGATGCCTGACTGATTGGTTCTATACGCAGCTGCTCAACCTTGTTGCGCCAGGAATAGCGCTTTACCCGTGCAAGACCGCTGTCCACGACGAATCGGATACCTGGCACGGTCAGAGATGTTTCGGCGACGTTGGTTGCCAGTACAATCCGGCGCGCATTACCGCTTGGCTTGAAAATTCGCTCTTGTTCCACCTGTGAAAGTCGGGCAAACAAGGCAAGAATTTCGGAACCGGGCGGGTGATGCTTGCGCAACGCCTCAGCGGTTTCCCGAATTTCTCGCTCACCGGGCAAAAAGACCAGCACATCCCCCGGACCGTATCGAGCGCACTCTGCAACGGCGGCCACGACCGCACCGATCAGGTCACGCTCTTCATCTTGACCGGAGTCAGATCTTGCACCGCTACGCCGAGCCGCGGCTTCGTCACGGGCATCGTCGCTAAGTACTGGCCGATACAGTACCTCGACCGGATACAGGCGCCCAGAGACTTCAATCACAGGTGCCGGCCGCCCATCGATGGCAAAATGCTTCGAGAACTTGTCGGCATCAATCGTTGCCGACGTGATGATCAGCTTCAGGTCCGGACGCTTGGGCAGAAGCTGCTTCAGAAAACCCAGCAAAAAATCAATGTTCAGACTTCGTTCGTGGGCCTCGTCAATGATGATGGTGTCATAGCGGCGAAGCAGTGGGTCTCGCTGAGATTCGGCCAGCAGAATGCCGTCAGTCATCAGTTTGATGGCGGTTTCAGCGCCACTGCGGTCACTGAAGCGTATCTGGTACCCCACCCAGTCGCCCAACTCGGACCCAAGCTCTTCGGCCACTCGTCGGGCCACAGAGGTGGCGGCCAGGCGCCTCGGCTGCGTATGACCAATCAGGCCGTTTCGCCCTCTCCCGAGCTCAAGGCAAATCTTGGGCAACTGCGTGGTCTTGCCCGACCCGGTCTCACCACTTACGATAATGACCTGATGCTGACCAATTGCCGCGGCAATGTCATCGCGGCGTGCGCTGACCGGCAGGTCTTCGGGATAGCGTATAGGCGGCAGGGGCCGAGTGCTTTTGGCCCGGGCGCGATTGCGGCTGGACTCTCTTCTGTGTTGGTTTACCGACAAATCGACGGACTCTTCCATGAAAACTCTAATAAAGCGGGTACCAGTCATTATAATTTTGCATTGATGTAAAAACATGGGAACCCGCGTGCAAAACGATTTGGTCCAAAACGACACGGAAACCCTTTCGGCGCACGACGCGCCTGAATTTGCCCCAGCCCAGTTCGTGCGTTGGTTCCGCGAGGTTGCGCCTTACGTGCACGACTTTCGCGGCAAAACCTTTGTCGTCGCGTTTGGCGGCGAACTCGTCATCGATGGCGCGTTAAACACTCTTATCCAAGACCTTTCGCTGCTATCGGCCTTGGGTGTGAAACTGGTACTGGTTCACGGCTCGCGCCCTCAGGTCAATGAGCAGCTCAAACTCAAGGGCTACAGCACACAGTTTGGCCGCGGCACCGAACCCACGTCACCAGAAGCATTGGAGTGCGCGAAAGAGGCTGCCGGCGAAATTCGTCTTGATATCGAAGCGGCGTTCAGCCAAGGCTTGCCCAATACCCCGATGTCGCACGCCAAGATCCGGGTTATTTCCGGCAACTTCGTGACTGCGCGACCGGTAGGCGTTATCGATGGTGTCGATCATCAGCACACCGGTGCCGTTCGCAAACTGGACATCGATGCCATCAAGGCGGTGATGAATCAGGGTGCCATCGTATTATTATCCCCGCTTGGATTCTCGCCCACCGGCGAGGCCTTCAACCTCGCCATGGAAGATCTCGCAACGAGCGTCGCTGTGGCCTTGCGCGCTGAAAAGCTCATCTTCCTCACACAAGATCATATCGTCCGCCTCGAAGACGGTTCGGTAGACACCGAACTGGCGCGCGAAGAAGCCGACGCGCTACTGGCTTCCGGCAAGCTCGATGAAGAAACCGCTTCGTTCCTGACGCACGCGTCACGTGCTGTGAAGCGTGGAGTCGCGCGAGCCCACTTGCTGCCCTACACGCTGGACGGCAGCGTTTTACTCGAAATTTTCACCCACGACGGGGTGGGCACCATGGTTGTCGAAGATAATCTTGATGATCTTCGGCCGGCCACCATGGATGACATTGGCGCCATCGTGCAGCTCATTGAACCTCTTGAGGCCGATGGCACTTTGGTACCGCGTGGTCGCGCAACGATTGAACGCGAAGTCGAACTGTTCACAGTTCTGGAACACGACGGCGTCATCTATGGGTGCGTGGCGCTCAAGCCGTATCTGGACGAAGGGATGGTCGAGATGGCCTGCCTTATCGTTCATCCCGAATGGCAAGGCGAAGGTGAAGGTGAAATGCTGCTTCGCCATGCCGAAGGCAAGGCTCGCGCCATGGGTGCACGCCGTTTGTTTGTGTTGACCACTCGGACTTCACACTGGTTCATGAAACGCGGCTTCGCCCGTGGGGGTGTGTCGGATCTGCCCAAAGAACGCCAGACGCATTACAACCGGTCGCGCAACAGCCTGATTTTCATCAAGCGTCTGTAAGCCCGGCGCCCCGATGTTTCCCGTGCTCAGTGGGGCCGGCGGGCATTCTTCGCGCCTTGCTTCGCGAAGCTTGTACAATGAAGCCATCGATCAATCGTACTTTCACGAGGTAGTAACGTCATGGCACGCATGGTCCAATGTGTAAAACTCAAACGCGAGGCCGAAGGTCTAGATGCGCCACCCTATCCCGGCGAGCTCGGCATGCGTATCTGGCAGAATATATCCAAGCAAGCCTGGGCTCAGTGGATCGAAACTCAAACTCGGCTCGTCAACGAAAACCGGCTCAATCTAGCCGATATCCGCGCGCGTAAATATCTGGCTCAACAAATGGAAAGCTATCTCTTCGACGATGCCAACGTCGAGGCGCAAGGATACGTTCCTCCGTCAGAATAAAAAAACGGATGCTTCGGCATCCGTTTTTTTTCTACAGCCCAAGCCGACAAGCAAGAACAATCAGATTTCATTGTCCTCTTCGAAGATGTGCCCTCTGGCTGTGCGTTCGGTCGCTTTTACGCCTGTATGACGTACGTCGTCGCCCATGACCATGTAAATGACACGCTCGGACATATTTTTGGCATGGTCGCCGATACGTTCAAGCGAGCGAGCGATAAAGATGAGGTCGATGGAACGGGTGATGACGCGTGGGTCTTCGATCATGTAAGTGATCAAATGACGCAGCGTGGCCTTCCATTCCTTATCGACTTCTTTGTCACGACGAACCACTTCGGCTGCGTGGACGGGATCTTCGCGTGCAAAGGCGTCGAGCACCTGCCTTAGCATCGACACCACGTAATCCCGCATGTGCCGGAGCTCGACGGCCGGTATATAGCGTCCTTCGGATTCGTGCAGTCGACGCGACACCTTGGCAATTTTCTCGGCCTCATCGCCGCAGCGCTCCATGTCGGTGAGCATCTTGGAAATTGACAACAACAAGCGCAGGTCGACGGCAGCCGGCTGGTGACGGGCAATCAGCTGACCAATACGTTCATCAATCTCGACCTCGAGGCGATTGACCTCTTTTTCGCGCTCTCGCACACGGTCGACCAGCGTAAGGTCGCCAGAGATCAGAGTTTCGACGCCATCATGAACCATGGTTTCGACCAGTCCGCCCATTTGAAGAAACAAGGATTTGGTCGTTTCAAGATCGGAGGAAAACTGTCTGTTGGTGTGCTCTGTCATAGGTGCCCTTGTCGCCAAAACTCGGTATCAGTGTCTGCTAGCGCATGCTTTAGACATGATAATCCATTCAAGGCTAAAGCTTAACAGGCACTTATTACACGATTATGAATCCGATTTGGCAGACAGGTGTTTCACTCCGTCTTGCCCTGACACCAAAGCCAGGTCAGCTCCTTGAATGGCGAACAGGCCGCAAGTGACAACGCCCGGGATGTCATTGATTAACGACTCAAGTTGCGCGGGCTGCGAGAAATCGAGTCCCGAAACGTCGAGAATTCGACACCCATTGTCGGTGACGAAGCCTTCCCGCTCGACTGGTTTCCCCCCAAGGGAGGCCAGACGCCCGGCAACCGCATTCATCGCCATGGGAATCACTTCGATCGGCAGGGGGAATGCGCCGAGCCGGCCGACCAGCTTTGACTCATCGACTATGCAAATGAAGCGTTCTGCCACCGACGCCACGATCTTTTCGCGAGTCAAGGCTCCGCCCCCGCCTTTGATCATGTTCAGGCTGGGGTCGATTTCGTCCGCGCCGTCGACATAGGCGGGCATGGAATCAATATCGTTTAGGTCGAAGACCTGCACGCCTGCGCGAGCCAGCCGGTCCGAACTGCGTTCGGAACTGGACGCGGCCCCTCGAAACCGGTGCGCATGTGGAGCCAGCGCATCGATGAATAGGTCGACGGTGGAACCCGTGCCTACCCCCAGGATGGTGTCGGCGCTGAGCAAGGGTAGGATATGCTCGACGGCTGCTTTCGCAACATTGAGCTTCAAAGCGTTTTGGTCGAGCATGTCTACCCCTTTAGTTCGTCGTATTTCTTGGCGTTGAAACCTGCGCTGACCCGCCCGTCCACCTCGACCCGAACCGGGCGCTTGATAAGGGCGGGAAACTCTTCGATCAGTGTCAGCCACTGGGAATCGTCCTGCGGTGACTTGCGGGACTCCGGAAGATTGCGCCACGTCAACGAAGCACGGTTGACGAGTTTCTCCCATCCGCCCAGTTGCTGTTTCCACTCAACCAGCACGTCCGGCGGAATGGGATTGTCACGGTAATCGGAAAATTCGTATGCCTGGCCGGATTCTTCAAGCCATTTCATGGCCTTGACGCAGGTGCTGCAACGCGTGAGCCCGTAAAGCTGTATGGGTTTCATGATTCCCCTTTACGCCATTGCACCTTGCTGGCGACGATTACGCAGATTCCCACGGTCACAATAAACAAGGTTGCCAAGGCGTTGATTTCAGGTTTGAGCCCGAGCCGTACTCGAGAAAACACTTCGAGCGGTAAGGTGGTGTAGCCTGGGCCGGAAAGGAACGACGCGATCACTACATCGTCCAAAGAGAGTGTAAAAGCGAGCAGCCAAGATGCCATTAGCGCGGGGGCAATCAAGGGTAAGGTAATGACAAAGAATACCTTGAGCGGTGACGCGCCCAAATCCAGCGCGGCCTCCTCGAGCGACCGATCGAGGTCGCGAATGCGCGCCTGAACAACGACAGCCACATAGGCCACGCATAAAGTCACGTGACCGATCCAGATGGTGAACATGCCGTTTCCCGCCGGCCAGCCGACAAGCTCTCCCAGCTCGACAAACATCAGCAGCAATGAGATACCCAAAACGACTTCGGGCATTGCCAAGGGCGCGCACAGCATACCAACGTAGAGACCGGACCCACGGAATGGGCCCATGCGAACGAGCACATACGCCGCCCAGGTACCCAAAGCCACTGCCGCTGTAGCAGTAAGTGCCGCAATACGCAAAGACAGCCAAGTGGCAGACAACAGCGCCTGGTCATTAAAAAGTTCTTCGTACCAACGCAAGGAGAATCCTGTCCATGAGGTCATCATGGCCGAATCGTTGAACGAAAAAAGCATGAGGCAGGCAATGGGTATGTAAAGAAACCCATAGCCGAGCGTAAGAATGAAGGCGCGGAAAAGCCAGCTAGTTCTTGCCACGGCGCTTCTCCAAATCAAACTGCCGAGCCTGGTTGTACTGCAGCAATGCCAGGGGCACGATAAGTATCAGTACCATCACACAGGTGACGGCAGCCGCCATGGGCCAATCCGTATTATTGAAGAACTCCGTCCACATCAGGCGGCCCATCATAAGCGTATCGGCACCACCCAGCATTTCGGGGATGACATACTCGCCCACCGTGGGAATGAACACCAGCAAGGCGCCGGCAATCACGCCAGGCATCGACATGGGCAGCGTCACACGCAGAAATGCCTGTAAGGGTCGTGCACCCAGATCGTAGGCGGCTTCAAGCAGCCGCATGTCGAGCTTCACCAGATTTGCATACAGAGGAAGGATAAAAAATGGCAGGTAGGCGTAAATCAGGCCGATATAAACCGCCAAATCTGTGCGGTAAATTTCCAGCGGCGTGTCGATGATTCCCAGAGTCAGCAATGCACTGTTCAACAGTCCATCGCTTCGCAAAATACCTACCCAGGCGTAGACGCGTAATAACAGCGACGTCCAGAACGGCAAAATGACGGCCAAAAGCATCAAATTGCGTGCCTTGGGGGTTGCGCGGGCAATGTAATACGCCATCGGATACCCGATCAGCACACAGCAGGCAGTGGTCACCAGCGCCATCTTGACCGAGCTGAAGTACGTGGCAATGTAAAGGCTGTCGGTCAAAAGCAGTTTGTAGCTGCTGAAATACACGCTCAGTCGCAGGGCCTCGTTCTCGAACACTGCAAGTGGCGTGTATGGCGGAATGCCAAATCGCAGGTCTGCAAAACTGATCTTCAGTACCAGCAGAAACGGGACAAGCAGGAACAGCGACAGCCACGCAAAGGGTGGCACGATGGCCAGCTTGCGCAAGGCGGGAAGTCGATCATGCAGAAACAAGCGCTTCATGATGCCAACACCGTTGCACTGTCGCTGGCCCAGCTGATGTAAACCTCTTCTTCCAGGCCCGGCGCGTCCGACTGGGCAAGAACCTGGCGAGGTACTTCGGCTTCGACCACGGTGCCCGAGTCGAGCCTGAGCTGGTAGCGAGCATGGCTGCCCATCCACGCCACGTGTCCCACGACTCCGCGGGCCCAGTTGTAGTCTGACTGCGGTTGCTCGCGCAACACTCGGATCTGCTCCGGCCTCACTGACACATGTACCTGCATTCCAAGCGGTTCATTGACTCCGTGGTTCACGTACATGGGTCGAGAGAGCTCATCGCTTTCGATTTGCACGTGGTCCGCCTCGTCCACGGTAATTGTGCCGGTGAAGAGATTGGTGCTTCCGATGAATCCAGCCACAAAACGCGAATTCGGAAACTCGTAGACTTCTTGCGGTGTGCCACACTGAACGATCTGCCCTTCGGTCATGACAGCGAGGCGGTCCGCCATGGTCATCGCTTCGTCCTGGTCGTGGGTGACCATGATGCAGGTGACGCCCACCTGATCCAAGATACGCACCAGCTCAATCTGGGTCTTCTGGCGGATCTGCTTGTCCAACGCCGACATCGGCTCGTCGAGCAACAGAAGTTTGGGCCTTTTGACGAGACTCCGCGCCAGCGCCACCCGCTGTTGCTGACCACCGGATAACTGATGCGGCTTGCGACGCGAGTACCCCGCCATCTGAACCAGATCAAGCGCCTCGAACACGCGCTCATGAATTTCGTTGCGCGGCACGCCCTCCTGCTTGAGGCCGAACGCCACATTGGCCTCGACCGTCATATGGGGAAACAGGGCATAGGATTGAAACATCATGTTCACCGGCCGGCGATACGGGGCCAGGGAGGTGATGTCCTCGCCATCCAGATAAATTCTGCCCGAAGTGGGCTCCTCGAATCCTGCCAGCATGCGCAGCAAGGTTGATTTCCCACAACCGGAACTGCCCAGTAGAGCAAAGATCTCGCGGCGCCGGACCGACAGGTTGACCGATTGAACGGCGACGACATCGCCGTAAATCTTCACGACATCGTCGACCCGGACAAAAGCGTCCTCATCAGCCGGCCAGGCCGGGGTGGCGTTTCGGTTATCCATAACTGGCTAGCGTCCTGAGCGAAGTTCGGCCCACATCCGGTTCTGTACGCGCAACACGTGAAGCGGCAAGGCCTTGATGACAAAAAGCTGCGATGCCACTTCGTCCGGCGGATAGATCATGACGTTCTCGGCAACTTCCGGATCGACATACTGACGCGCGGTCTTGTTGGCGTTGGGATAAAACATCGTATTAGTGATGGCGGCGTGGACCTGGGGGGTCTCTATATAGTTGATGAACGCATGCGCCTCATCGACGTTGGTCGCACCCTTGGGAATTGCCATGGTGTCAAACCAAGCCGGCGCGCCCCCTTCAGGGAGGTAATAGTCAATTTCGTACGGCCTGCCGGCCTCCTTGGCGCGATCTCGGGCAATCAGAACGTCGCCGGAAAATCCATACACCATACACAGATCGCCGGAAGCGAGCTCGTCGATATAGCCCGACGAGCTGAACTGACGAACGTATGGACGGATTTTTTTTAGCAGTTCGACGGCAGCTCGATAATCGTCCGGGTTCGTGCTGTTGGGATCTTTGCCCAGATAATGAAGCGCAGCTGGAAACACCTGGGCAGCTTCGTCCAGGATAGCAATTCCGCAGCCCTTCAACTTGCTTGCATACTCGGGATTGAACAGCATGTCCCAACTGTGCAGGGGCGCATCGTCACCCAATATTTCCCGTACACGCGTCACGTTATAGCCCAGTCCATTCGTGCCATAACCCCAGGGGACGAGATACTGATTGCCAGGGTCAACCGCGGCGACGAGCTTCATGATCTCCGGATCAAGATGACGCCAATTGGGTATACGGCTTTTATCCAGCTTCTGAAACAGGCCCGCCTCCAACTGCCGCGCCGCGTAATGAGTGGACGGCACGACCACGTCGTAACCGGATTTGCCCGTGAGAAGCTTGGCCTGCAAGGTATCGTTGCTGTCGTACACGTCGTACCGCACTCGGATGCCCGTTTCCTTCTCGAACCCCGACAGCGTGTCAGGCGCGGTGTACTCAGCCCAGTTATAAACGTTGACGACGCCACCCTGGGACCAGGCAGTGCAGGTCACCAGACACAGCGATGCCAGCAGCCAGGACGTGACCTTCTTTAAACCCACGATGAAAGCCTCCGGAATCAATACACCGAAAAGACGAGATGATAAAGCTTTTTGGACGTCAGTTTTTTGCCTGGCGGCTAAAGATGTTCGGCGGAGATCTGTTCATAAGCCTGTTGCACCTGCGACCAAAACTGAACTCCATTCTGCCCTGCCACCTTCAGCAGCGAACGTCGCAAGCGTAGCAGGTTGGCCTGTCGAAGCGCCGGGCTCATGGTGCGCCTTCGGGCACGGTCAAAATCGATCAGCCAGACCTGTCCAGCTTGGCTCAGCAGCACATTATAGGCATTGAGGTCAGCATGCCAGACATTGGCCTGATGCATGGCATGAATAGCCAGGGCGACTGCATGCGGATGATCCAGAGTTTCGGCCAGAGTTCGCACACCCTCTATCCGCTCGATCAAGATTGCAGCCCGGTAGAAAGGGCCACTACGCCAATAGGCGGCTGCCAGAGGGGCGGGCACGTTAAGGCCCAGGTTGGACAGATCTCGCAAAATGCAAAATTCGGCGAACGAGCGCGTTGCTGATGCACCGCTCCAGATGTAACGGTCGCGGCTGATTCTGGCAATCATCCCTCCACGACGATAATGGCGCAGCACGGCCGAACCAAATGCACCCGTCACAAACCAGGCAGACTGCCTGCCGCCTACCTTTACGGACGACGCACCCAACTGAGCGTTGTCGGGATTGAAAAGGTGCTCGGAGGGGGTGACGATGCGCGCAGGATCAAAGCATATCGCTCCGCCCGGTATATCCCGAGTGCTGGTCTTAACGAAGTGCTGAGTATTCATGCCGCTTCTCGAAGCATGCGTAGTGCAGGGGTATGCAAGACACCACGCAAGGCCAGCCGGCCCCCCAGCCATGAAATCAGGACTCCCCCGCCAATGCCCGCAAACCAGGGCCACCATGGCCAGCCGAGAGAAAATTCAAACACCCTTTCTGCAAGGATGCGCGCCAGCATAATTGACATCAATGCGGCCAGCGTTCCCGATAACGCTCCGAGGGTCACAAGTTCGATAAACTGCGTGCGTCGCAAGCGGCGCGCCGCGGCTCCCAATACCCGTAGCACTGCCACTTCGTGAATACGCTCGTCGCGGGTCGCGGCAAATGCCGCCGCCAATACCTGGATGCCGGCTGCCAGCGTAAATAGAAATAGAAGCTGCACCGCCACAATCGCCTGTTCGATGATGCGACGGACATGATTCAGAATGGCGCCGACATCGACCACCGTCAAGTTCGGAAATTCGCTGACCAGCTTCCGGTTGAGGTCTGCACGCTGGGGAGGCATGTGGAAAGACGTGATATAGGTCGCCGGTGCACCTGCCAAAGCTGCCGGCGAGACCAAGGCAAAGAAATTGACGTCGAAGGAATCCCACTTGACCTCTCGAAGGCTCGTGACAACCACCCTGACCAGCCGCCCCGCTACATCGAAAGTCAATGAGTCACCCAAGTCGACCCCAAGCGTTTTGGCCAACCCGCTTTCGAGCGACACCTCGTTCCCCGAAACGTCCAGCCAGCGTCCCGCCGCCAGGGTATTGCTTTGTGGCAAAGCAGACATGTACGACAAATTGAATTCGCGTTCGACCATGCGCTGCGCCCGTGCATCTTGATAGCTCGTGGCGTTGACGGGGTTGTCGTTGAGTTGAACCAGACGGCCTCGAATCATTGGCGCAGGTTCCTGAATCCGCAATCCCGCCTCAGTAAGTGCGCTTGTTACCGCCTCGCGTTGTTCCTGCTGAATGTTGATCAGAAAGGTATTGGGCGCATCGTCCGGCAAGGTTCCTCGCCAGCCGTCGAGCAAGTCTATGCGTGTTAACGTCAACAACAACATCACGGTCAGCCCGACCCCCAGTGCACATACCTGTGTGGTGGCCAGACCTGGGCGCCGCACCATTCCCCTCAGAGCGAATCGCAAAAAAGATGTGTGATTCATAGCGCCTGCCGCGCCACCCAGCACGCGAATAGCTGCATATGCGACGCTATAGAAAACGAAAAGGCCGACCACGAACCCCGCAGTGACCAAGGCACTCATTTTTGCGTCAGCGGAGATCCACCATGCCATCAGATAAAAGGACCCCGTTCCGACGCCGTAGGCCATCCATTTTCTGGGCTCCCATTCATCCCGTGACTGACGCAATACTCGCATGGGCGGAACTCGATACAGCGACGACAACGGGGGCAGGACAAAACCGATCAGTATCAGTAGCGATGCTACGTATCCGTGCAGGGCAGGTGTCCAGGATGGACGCGGCAAATCGACGTCGAGCAAGGAAGCCACCAACGCCGTGATCCCCGCCTGAATGCCGTAAGCCAACGCCACGCCGACCGAGGCGGCAAGAAGCGCGAGGGCCAACAGCTCGATGACGAACATGACTGCCAGTTGTCTCTTTCCCGCCCCAATGCATCGCATTACAGCCACCGAGTCCCGATGACGGCGGCTAAATCGTCGCGACGCCAACGCCACTGCGACTGCGGCAATCACTACAGTCAACAGGGCCACAAGAGTCAGAAACTGGTAGGCGCGATCCAATGAGCGTTGGATTTCCGGCCGGGCTTCGCCTGGATGGGAGAGTCGTTGACCTGGCTCGAGCCGCGGTTCCAGCCACGAGGAGAACTCCTGCAACTGTGCTTGCGGCCCCGCAAACTTGACGATGTCTCGTACCCGGCTGGCCGGCCCCAACAGGCCTGTCGCCGGAAGATCGTCCTGGCGCATCATCACGCGGGGTGCCACATTAATGAACTGCACTCCCCTATCTGGCTCATACGATATGACAGCGGCAACCTCGAATGAGGACTCTCCCAAAGAGATGAGATCGCCCACACCAATTCCCAGAAGTCCGGTCAATTGCGGATCTATCCACACTTGGCCCGGTCCAGGTCCTCCAACCGCTTTCACCCCTTGCCCAGCCCCCTCTTGCCTCAGTAAAAGTTCTCCGCGCAATGGATAGGCCGAGTCGACAGCCTTGAGAGACACGAGCCGCATGCCACCTTCGGTGCTCGCCATGGATGAAAGTACGCGATATGAAGAACTTTCCAGACCCAGCGCAGCGGCTTGATTGAGAATGGACACGTCAACTGGTTGGTCGGACGCAAGCGCGAGATCACCGCCCAACATCTGCGCCGAGCTCCGGTCCAAGGCTTTAGCTACACGGTCGGAAAGAAATCCGACGCTGCTTATGGCTGCGGCAGCGATCAATAAAGATACCGCCAGAAGCACGAGTTCACCCGATCGCCAGTCGCGTCTCAACGCTCGGAGGCCAGGTGCCAGATGCTTGTTCCAGAGATCCATTGAAGATCAACCCCGCAGGCGATTGATGGCCGCGTCTATCCGATCGACTGGCCAGATTTCCAGGCCCTCGATGGACTGGCGAGGTGCATTCGCCTTCGGAACGAGCGCCAACCGAAAGCCCAACTTGGCGGCCTCCTTGAGACGCTCCTGCCCCCGCGGCGCAGGCCGAATCTCACCAGCCAATCCGACTTCACCGAATGCGATCAGTCCCTCGGGCAAGGGTTTATCCCGCAGCGATGACATAATGGCTAGAAGAACCGGCAGGTCGGCGGCTGGCTCGGTGATCTTTACCCCGCCAACGGCGTTGACGAAGACATCCTGATCGAATGTGGCCACGCCCGCATGACGATGCAGCACTGCCAGCAACATGGCCAGACGGGTACTTTCCAGGCCAACGGAAAGTCGCCGGGGATTCGGGACATGCGCGCCGTCTACCAAGGCTTGTATTTCTACCAAAAGAGGACGAGTGCCCTCCTGAGTGGCCATGACACATGAACCCGCAACATTTCGATCGTGCTGCGATAAGAACAGGGCAGACGGATTGCTCACGCCCCTCAGTCCACGATCCGTCATCGCGAATACACCCAATTCGTTCACTGCGCCAAAGCGATTCTTGATTGCCCTGACCAGACGAAATGACGAATGCGTATCGCCCTCAAAATACAGCACGGTATCCACGATATGTTCGAGAACACGGGGACCCGCCAACGCGCCGTCCTTTGTGACATGTCCAATCAAAACAATGGCCGTGCCGGTTTGCTTTGCTAGCCGTGTCAGTTGTGCCGCGCATTCGCGAACTTGAGATACCGACCCCGGTGCCGCGCTAAGCTCGGATGAATACAGGGTCTGGATGGAATCAATGACGGCGACCTTCGGTTTCTGGTCAGTCAGTGCAGCGACAATAGCCTCCAACCTGATCTCTGCCAGCAACATCACGTCATCGGTCGGAAGCTCGAGACGTCGCGCACGCAAGGCCACCTGTTCGGCAGACTCTTCGCCCGTCACGTAGAGCACCGGCGTCACGCGTGATAACGACACTAGGGCCTGCAGCAGCAGGGTTGACTTGCCTATACCCGGGTCGCCACCGATGAGAATGACAGCGCCTGATACCAGGCCACCACCCAGAACACGATCAAACTCCGCAATTCCGGTTGGTTGCCGGGGTAGTTCACGAGCTTCGATCTCGGCCAGGTTGCGCACAGGGCTCGCGCCGGCCAAGGGAGCAAACCGGTGAGTCTGGGCCGGGCCGGCTACTGTTTCGGTCAGGGTATTCCATTCCCCGCAATGTGGGCACTTGCCCTCCCATTTGGGGCAGGTACCTCCGCATTCACTGCAGACAAAGGTCGTCTTGGCTTTGGCCTTGGCCATGCTAACGACGCCCCGCAAGGCTGCCGCCGCCGTCCACTCCGAGGACCTGGCCCGTTATGAAGCCAGCTTCCGGGGACAGAAAGAAGGTCACGGCGGCGGCCACGTCGGCGGGCTGGCCCAGCCTTCCCATTGGTATGGTGCTTAAGGCCACTTTTTCTTCATCGCTTCCTACCGGCGTGGCCTCCCTGAACAGTTCGGTTTCCACGGGCCCCGGTGACACCGCATTGACCGTAATTCCGTAAGGTGCCAGCTCGAGTGCCCAGGTATTTGTACATGCGAGTAACGCCCCCTTGGCCGCGGCGTAGCTCGTCCGGCCTGGGGTGCCCTGTGTGGCACGGCTGCAAATATTGACGATACGCCCCTCGTGACGCGCCTTCATCGACGGGACAAAAGCCTGGGTGACCTGGACGGCGACGCGCAAGTTGAGATCGTAGACTTCGTATAGAGATGACAAATCGATTTCGCCGAGGGGCTCGGGCTTGACGATACCCACGTTGTTGACGATGCCATCGACTGGATATTTTTCGCGTATGACTCGCAGGATATCTTCAGTTTCGCCTGCCTTGGACAGATCACAAGAATACAGGTAGCCAGGAAAGTCGATGTCTTGGGTATGACGGGCAAGCCCGACGACATGACAGCCCAGATCGGCCAGACGCCGACTGATCGCCCAGCCAATACCCTTGGTTGCTCCCGTTACCAACACGCATTGATTCTTCATATTTGTCTTCCGTATCTGGGGGCTAGCTAACATCGACAGGCACCCGAGATGCCAGCGCGCATAATAACTCGTAGCCGATCGTACCGGCTGCGTGAGCGACCTGATCGACCGAAGGCCCGCCCTGACCCCAAAGCACCACTGGCGAACCAATGCCCGCATTGGGCAGGGACGTCAGGTCGACAATGAGCATATCCATTGAAACGCGTCCAAGCAAATGGGTAGGCCTCCCGTCGACGGCGACGGGAGTACCATTGGGCGCATGACGCGGATAGCCATCCGCATAACCGCATGCCACGACCCCAACGCGTGTGGTCTGCGATGCGACAAATGCATGACCATACCCCACCCCCTGGCCGGCGGGTATTTCCTGAACGCTGATGATCCGGGATCGAAGAGTCATGGCCGGCTCCAGCCCCAGGTCTTCCGCAGACTGGTTGGGAAACGGTGTCGATCCATACAGACAGATGCCCGGTCGTACCCATTGCTCAAGCTCAGGCGGTGGCCATAACCAATATCGAGGTGTCAGCGTGGCTGCCGAGTTGCACAGGCTGACCGGTCCGGGCAGGTCGCGACAAACATCCATGAACAGCTTGAACTGGGCTTCAGTGACCTGAGCATCGTCATCAGATCGCGCAAAATGCGTCATCTTTCCGACTATAGATAGTGCCCCCCGTGCCTGCTCATCCAACGCTTGTCGGTAAGCCCCAGTGAAAGCACTGGGGGAAAAGCCAAGACGGCTCATCCCCGTATTGAGCTTGATCATTGCGTTAAGGCCTGGCCCTGGTTCGGCGGCCTTCAACATGTCCAATTGCTCTTGGCAGTGAACCGTAGCCCATAAACTATAATCTCGGAAAACGCGGATATCGGCGGGCTCGAAAAAGCCTTCGAGCATCAGGATAGGTTTATTCCATCCCAGTTCGCGGCATCGGACGGCCTCATCCAGATCAAGCATGGCAAGACCCTGGGCCTGGCCGAATGCCCGCACCGCATTGTCAATGCCATGACCGTACGCATTTGCCTTGATGACCGCCCAAATGTTAGGGACATCCCGGTGGTTCTGTTGACTGAAACTGATCAATTGTTGGGCGACGACCGCCAGATTGTGCTTTAAAGACGACAACGAAATCGAAGCCGAAATTGGACGTGGCATAAAACTCCCCTAATAGCGAAAGTCTAATCCATGTCGACATTCGATGTGCAGCCCAGGGATCACTATGAGAATTTCCCGGTTGCTTCTGTATTGCTGCCTAGGCGCTTGCGCGCACCGATCTCGCACATCTATCACTTTGCCCGCAGTGCGGACGATATCGCCGACGAAGGTGAGGACGAGCCGGCGATCAGGCTTCAGAAATTGGCTGCCTATCGGGAAGCGCTGCTTTGCACCCTGGATGGAACTGGTGTTTCGCCGTCGCACCCTTTATACGGTGTCTTTGGACCGCTGACGCACACCATCCGGACCCACCGCCTGCCTTTGCAACCGTTTCTTGATCTCTTGTCCGCGTTCGAGCAGGACGTCACCACACACCGTTATGCAAATGACGTAGCGCTGCTGGATTATTGCTCACGCTCTGCCAACCCTGTCGGGCGCCTGATGCTGCACCTGTATGGCGCGGACCATCCGTTGAATTGCGAGCAATCCGACGCCGTCTGTACCGGGCTGCAGCTGGTGAATTTCTGGCAAGATGTCGCCATCGACTGGAAAAAGTCACGCGTTTATCTTCCACAGGAAAAACTCGAGCGCTATGGGGTCGACGAATCCCACATAGATAAAGGCCTATGCGATGCAGCCTGGAAATCATTGATGACTGAGCAGACAGCACAGGCTCGCAACCTGCTGCTGCAAGGTCTGCCACTTGCGCGTCGGCTTCCAGGCCGTATCGCCCTGGAGCTACGCATGATCATACTCGGCGGAATGCGTATCCTCGAACGAATGGAACAATTACACTACGACGTGTTTCGACACAGACCCACGTTACGCAGGCATGACTGGGCCCTGCTTTCATGGCGCACACTACGTGACGCTGCGCGACCCTACCCTACTCCGGCTTCCAGCACCAATGAGCCCTGACGAATATTGCCAGAACAAGGCCGCAACCAGCGGATCCAGTTTTTACTACTCATTTCTGTTCCTCCCGCCGGAGCAACGCAAGGCCATCACCGCGCTTTACGCCTTTTGTCGCGAAGTCGATGACGTCGTCGACGAATGTAGTGACCCGTCGGTCGCCCGGAGCAAACTTGCCTGGTGGCATTCAGAGGTTGATCGGTTGTTTTCCGGCAAACCTGATCATCCCGTTACCAGGGCCCTCTTGCCCCACCTTACCGAACGCCGTATCACAGCCGACCGCATGCATGCGGTGATAGCCGGCATGGAGATGGATCTGGACCAATCGCGATATCTGGATTGGCCGGGTCTGCGCACATACTGTTGGCATGCCGCCGGCGTTGTCGGCGAATTATCGGTAGGCATCTTTGGCTATACAGACGACGCTACCCTTGAATACGCTGACAAGCTGGGACTGGCGTTTCAGCTGACGAATATTATTCGTGATGTCGGTGACGACGCTCGCCGTGGCCGCATCTATCTGCCCATCGACGAACTGCAGAAGTTCGACGTCAAGGCATCCGAGATTCTGGCCAGCCAGCACTCCGAGCGTTTCGAAGCCTTGATGAAGTTCCAGGCCACGCGTGCGCGGCAGTATTATCGCGAGGCCATGGTCGCCCTGCCCGAGGTTGATCGTCGAAACCAGCGTCCGGGATTGGCCATGGCCGCGATTTACTACGCGCTCCTGGACGAAATTGAGCGCGATAACTGGCACGTGCTTGAACAGCGCATTTCCCTTACCCCCATCCGAAAATTTTGGCTGGCATGGAAAACCTGGGTAGGGGGTGGACGCGGCCTGATCAAGCGCCTTGAACGATGAAGGTCGCCGTCGTCGGCGCAGGCTGGGCCGGCCTTGCCGCGGCTTTTGAAGCGTATCAGCACGGACACCAGGTCACAGTATATGAATCGGGCCAACGGCTGGGTGGCCGCGCCCGGTCTGTGCATTCTGCGAAATTGAATTCGCAGGTCGATAACGGCCAACACATACTTCTGGCGGCGTACACCCAAACTCTGGACTTAATGCGTCGCCTTGGCCTGGATACCGAAGAGCTCCTGTATTCCATGCCCTTGGTCATTTCCTCAGCTGACGGTAATTTCTCGCTTCGCGTGCCGAAAAGGGCCGGACTGCTTACCATGCCGGCTGCGCTGTTTCTTGCCAAAGGCATGACCGTTCTGGAAAGGTTCAGGCTTGCCGAATGCCTAGCCAAGCTTGCCTCACGTAAATGGAGGGTGGCGCCCGCCATTCAGATACATGCTGATCCTAATGGCGAACCCAAAATAATCGGGGCCCCGACCGTCGCTCAATGGCTACGAAGCTGCAAACAGTCGCCTCGACTTATCCGTTATTTTTGGGAGCCACTTTGTCTGGCTGCGTTGAACACGCCCATCGACCGCGCATGCGCCCAACTGTTCGCCAATGTGCTGCGCGACAGCCTGGGAGCAGGGGCTGAAGCCTGCCGTGTACTCATTCCACGTGTGGATTTGTCGGCCCTCTGGCCGGAGCAATTACCAACGGGCATAAAGGTTTTGCGTGGCCATACCGTTCGCCGGATCGCGCATGGCGAGGTGGTGCAAGTAGATGGCGACATATTCGACGCCGTGATCATTGCGACCAACTCTCGGTCTGCTGGACGTCTTTTGAAAGGATTGCAAACCGTCGCAGACGCCACTTCCTTCTTGAAGCAAGTGGAAGCTTTCGAACCGCTTCCCATTGCGACACTGACCCTCGATCTGACAGACGTCTGGGATATGCCCGAGCCGATGCTGATGTTGACTGACGCGCCGCATCAAGCCCAGTTCGGCCAGTGGCTTTTTCACTGCAACACTTTCTTGAGCGCCCCGCTGAAGACAAGTCGGGTCAACATCGTCATTAGCCACGCTCTTGATCTGTCCCAATGGACGCCCGAACGAATTGCCAACGGTGTCATCACGCAGATCAAGGAACAGACCAGCCGCTACGCGTTGATGCCCAGCGTACGTGCGTTTGAACTGATTACCGAGAAGCGTGCTACCTTTGCAGCCGTTACTGGCCTGAACCGCCCAAAAAACACCACACCGTGGAAAAACGTTTTTGTCGCCGGCGACTGGACAGATACCGACTACCCGGCTGTACTTGAAGGCGCGGTACGCAGCGGCATCAGCGCGGCCCGTCAGTTATCGCGGGCCGTGTCCCCTGGCAAGTAAGATCGCGGTGCACCGTTACCCCCGAACCGCGCTTACTGTCCATAAACCTGCGGCGGTAAACATCAAGGCCCCAAAGAGACTCAGACTGGAATACCCGATAGCCGGCAGGATGTGGCCTCGCTCCAGCAGACCGACGGTTTCCGCAGAGAACGTGGAAAACGTCGTCAGGCCACCCAAAAAGCCCGTGGTTACCAACAATCGCAACCAGCCGGGAGTCTCGGGGAATATCAGGAAGCACCCAAGCGCAACACCGATCAGGTAGGCGCCGACCAAGTTGGCGGCCAAGGTGCCCCAGGGCAATGACGCTGAAAATGAATTCAGCCAAAGGCCGAGCAGCCAACGGGCAATGGCGCCCAACGCAGCGCCGATTCCGACTGCAAGCATATTGCCCAGAATCGACACGGCGACTCTCCTTTGGTTTTAAAGCTCGGCGTGACGCCGAATGTACTCTCTTACCAGGTCGGCATCGCACTCCATGACTTGCACCCGCTGAGGCAACGACGAAAGCCCTTGCAGGTGAGCAGGAACCGGGGCGACCTGACCCGTGGCTTCGCGAATGGTATCCGAGAACTTGACCGGTAGTGCGGTTTCAAGCACTAGCATTGGAATCTCTGGGTTCGCGTGCTCGGCCGCCACCTTCACTGCATCGGCAGTATGGGGGTCGATCAAAATGCCAGTGTCGTCAAACACGCTGCGAATGGTCTTGAGTCGGTCCTGATGCGTGCTGACACCGGCCACAACACCATAGCGCGCCTCGAACTGTGGCTTGAGCTCGCTGAGGTCGAACTCACCTTCTTGCTGCAGCTGACGCCAAAGATCTGCAACCCGCTCTGCATCACGGCCTACCAGATCGAACACAAATCGCTCAAAATTGGAGGCGCGCGAAATGTCCATGGAGGGACTGGACGTTGCGTGCGTCTGGGCGGCGGAACGTGGCCGGTACACGCCGGTTCGGAAGAACTCCTCGAGGACATTGTTCTCGTTGGTGGCCAACACCAACTTCGCGATAGGCAAGCCCATTTCGCGTGCCAGGTGCCCAGAGAGTATGTTCCCGAAGTTGCCAGTAGGGACGGAAAAAGACACCTGCTGTCCCGGCCCCTGCGTTACGCGTAGCCAGCCCCAGAAATAATAGACGATCTGGGCGGCGATGCGAGCCCAGTTGATTGAGTTGACTGCACCCAGGCGGTAGGCGGATTTGAATTCGAGATCGCCGGCCAACGCTTTGACGATGTCCTGGCATTCGTCAAAAACGCCCTTGACCGCCAGATTGTGGATATTGGCATCCTGCAACGAATACATCTGCGCGCGTTGGAACTCGCTCATGCGGCCGTGAGGCGACAACATGAATACCGCGACTCCCTTCTTGCCCCGCAACGCATACTCGGCAGCCGAGCCGGTGTCGCCGGAAGTGGCACCCACAATATTCAGTGTGGTCGAACGCTTGGCAAGCACATATTCAAAGATCTGACCCAGAAACTGCATGGCCATATCCTTGAACGCGAGCGTCGGGCCTTGAGACAGGCCCAGAAGGCTGGTGTTGCCATACAGAGGCTTGACGGGCACAACCTCGGGGGAATCAAACACACCGGGCGCATACGCTGCATGAACAAGTCGCTGCAAGTCGGCTCGGGGTATGTCATCGATAAATAGCGACAAAACTTCGGTCGCAAGGCCGGGATAATCCAGCCCACGCCACGACTCGAGCTGTTCCGCCGTGACCTGTGGCAAGGACTCGGGAAGCGCCAGGCCTCCGTCCGGAGCCAGTCCCTCGAGCAAAATGTCAGAAAACGGCAGCGGGCTCATTCCTCCGCGGGTCGAGCGGTATTTCATAGCAGGTGCTCCATGCGCAGGCGAGTGATTTTCGATTTGACGAACGGCAGGTACTGAATCTTGCGCAGTGCGTCTTCGACGTTGCCTTCGCGCGCCTCGTGAGACAAGAAGATGATGTCGGCGTCGTTGTCGCCATGGGGTTCCTGGAACATCGACCCGATGGAGATGTCGGCGTCGGCCAGGATGCGGGCTAGGTCGGCCAGCACACCGGGACGGTCCTCGACGCGTAGGCGCAGGTAATAGGAAGACACGACGTCGTCCATGGACAGCACGGGAATATCGACTATGGATACCGGCTGGAACCCCAGATGCGGGACCCGGTGTTCGGGTTTTACATCGAAAGCGCGGGCCACATCAATGAGGTCAGCGACCACGGCCGACGCTGTCGGCAACTCGCCGGCTCCCTGGCCGTAATATAAAGTCGGGCCCACTGCGTCGCCACTTACCAGTACCGCGTTCATCGCGCCTTCGACATTGGCCAACAGGCGCTCAGCGGGGATCAGGGTGGGATGCACGCGCAGCTCAATGCCGCGCTCGCTGCGGCGGGTGATGGCCAGCAGCTTGATGCGATACCCCAGGCGTTCTGCGTGCACGATGTCTTCGCGCGCCAGCTGCGAAATGCCTTCGGTATGTGTCTTGTTGAACTGCACCGGAATGCCGAACGCGATCGAAGCCAGCAAGGTGAGCTTGTGGGCGGCATCAACGCCTTCCACGTCAAATGTGGGATCCGCCTCGGCATAGCCCAACAATTGCGCCTCTGCCAAAGCTTCGTTAAACGACAGGCCGCGGGAACGCATTTCGGACAACACAAAGTTGCTGGTCCCGTTGATGATGCCGGCTATCCACTGAATCTTGTTGGCGGCAAGGCCTTCTCGGATTGCCTTGATCGCGGGGATGCCGCCGGCCACTGCAGCCTCGTAGGCAACAGTCACTCGCTTCGCCTCGGCGGCTGCAAAAATTTCGTTGCCATGGCGCGCCAGTAGCGCCTTGTTGGCCGTGACTACGTGCTTGCCATGAGCAATGGCCTCCATGACCCAGTCACGCGCGACCGTCTCGCCCCCGATGAGCTCGACTACAACGTCGATCTCGGGATCGCGAACCACGCGCATGCCATCCTGAGTGATGTAAGCCTTATCGCCTACCAGCGCCTCTGCCTTGTGGATATCGCGGACGGCTACTCCGGCGACCTCGATACGACGTCCGGCGCGCCGCTGGATTTCACCGGCGTTATCAGCCAGTACTTTCCAAGTGCCACCACCAACAACGCCAAGTCCCAATAAGCCTACTTTTACTGCTTTCATTTACCTAGTCCGTCCTTTCGGAACATTTCCTTGATGCCGCGTACCGCCTGACGGATGCGCTGCTCGTTTTCAATCAGGGCGAACCGAACGTAATCGTCGCCGTACTCGCCGAAGCCGATGCCGGGCGAAACCGCGACTTTGGCTTGCGCCAGCAGTTTCTTGGAAAACTCCAGTGAACCGAGATCTTTATAAAAATCGGGAATCTTCGCCCAGATATACATGGACGCCTTGGGAATATCTACTGGCCACCCCGCTTCGTGCAGGCCCTTTGCCAGTACGTCACGCCTGCTGCGATACAGCTCGGCCACCCGACGCACCTCGTCTTGCGGCCCTTCAAGCGCCGCAATAGCCGCCACCTGAATGGGCGTGAAGGTGCCATAGTCGTGGTAGCTTTTGAGGCGTGCCAAGGCATTGACCAGTTCTCGGTTACCTACCATGAAGCCCACGCGCCAGCCGGCCATGTTGTAGCTCTTACTCATGGTGAAGAACTCGACCGCCACGTCGCGTGCGCCCTCGATCTGCATGATGGAAGGTGCTACATAGCCGTCAAAGGTGATGTCGGCGTAGGCCAGATCGTGCACCACAAGAATATTGTGTTCCTTGGCCAGTGAAACCACCCGCTCGAAGAACGACAAATCGACACACTGAGCCGTGGGATTGCTGGGGAAACCCAGAATCATCATTTTGGGCTTGGGAATGCTTTCACGCACCGCCCGCTCGATTTCGTCGAAGAAATCCACCCCGGGCACCATGGGAACCGAACGGATGTTGGCACCGGCAATAACGGCCCCATAGATATGAATGGGATAACTGGGATTCGGCACCAGAACCGTGTCGCCGCGATCGAGAGTGGCCAGCATCAGGTGGGCAAGGCCTTCCTTGGAGCCGATGGTGACAATTGCCTCGGTATCCGGGTCGAGCTTGACGTCGTACCGACGCTCGTACCAGCCGGCAATGGCGCGCCGCAGGCGTGGAATACCCTTGGATACGGAATAACCATGGGTGTCCTGGCGGCTCGCAACCTCAATGAGCTTGTCAACAATATGCTTGGGCGTCGGGCCGTCAGGATTGCCCATCGACATGTCAATAATGTCCTCCCCGCGACGGCGCGCCGCCATTTTGAGCTCGCCCGTAATATTGAAGACATAGGGAGGCAGGCGCTCGATGCGAGGAAAATTCGTCATGATGGGGTCCTTGGAGGCCGAAAAAGATAGCCGCAGATCAACAATTTGAAGCGGCGCAAATACGAAGCAAAAGATAACCTAATAGTTTAAACGATCATCATGGCACAGTAAAAAACCGGGCCAGCTTCACGCGCATTTCATCGGGCATGACTCTTTTCAGAGGCAAAGCCGCAACACACGGCGCTTGTCATGATGCAAATCAATTGCGCTATGATCGAGATGCAGATGGGAGCAAAACGAGTGCAATTACAGTCCGAATCCAACCCCGCGCTTAACACTGTTACAGCTTACGGAAACGACTACATCGAGATCAACGCCATCACATACAGGCACGCTGTATTTTTTGGCCCGGAAGGCGAGATACGGCAATGGCCGGTCGATAACCCGGCAGCCATTGGTATCACGCTACTTCGTCTAGCTGCCGGCCTGTCCGACGTGCGCGTCAATCCGATGGATTTTCTTGATGGCACACCGCCCCCTCGCCCCGCCGATGCGCCCGAGGTCCTCCTGATTGGAACGGGCAGCAAGCAGCGCCTGCTGTCACCGGAAATAACCGGGGAGTTGCTTGCCATGGGCATTGGCGTCGAATCCATGAGCACCCAAGCGGCCGCTCGAACCTATAACATCTTGATGTCAGAAGGTCGGCGCGTCGTCGCGGCCTTGCTGCCATTGGAGCCTGCACAATGAGTCAAGTCACTGTCGGAAAGGAGATTCCCGACTTCACCGCCGCCAGCACTGCCGGCGATATCACCAAGGCCTCGCTGGCCGGTCAATGGACCGTTCTGTACTTCTACCCCAAAGATCATACGCCCGGTTGCACGACACAGGCGCAGGGATTTCGCGACCGGAATGAGGAATTTCAGAAGGCAGGGGCTCGAATCATCGGCGTTTCGCGCGATTCCCTGAAAACTCATGGCAATTTCATTGAAAAGCAATCCCTGCCGTTCCCCCTCATTGCCGACACGGAAGAGAACCTGTGTAATCTGTTTGGGGTCATGAAGTTGAAAAACATGTACGGTAAACAAGTAAGGGGAATAGAGCGCAGCACCTTTTTGATCGATCCCAACGCGGTGCTCGTCCACGAATGGCGTGGCCTGCGGGTTCCAGGGCATGTCGATGCTGTGCTCGAGACCTTGCGTAAAGCCGCTGATTAAGCCCCTAGTTTTCCAGTCTCGACGATCACCTCCAGGAGCCACCGCCTCATGCCACTGCCCAAGCTGCCAACCCGAATGGGAACCATCCTGTCACTGGCTGATGAGGCCGCCGAAACCGAAGCCGTACGAGTGCCGGCACCGACAACGACGCCCGCTCCGGCACCCAGCGCACGCACGGCCGCTGAACCGCGGCCCACGCCGCCGGCCGCATCCACGAAGCCACCCCGTTTGGCAGTGGTAGACACCAAGCCGGTAAAGAAAACCCGCTTGCCCGCCTCCAAGCGCAAGCTGTTCGTCCTGGACACCAACGTGCTGCTGCATGATTCGAACTCCATATTCAAGTTCGAAGAGCACGACATCTTCCTACCGATGATCGTGCTCGAAGAGCTCGACCACCAAAAAAAGGGGATGTCCGAAGTTTCACGTAACGCGCGGCAGGTCAGTCGATTTCTCGATGGCCTGGTCGGAGCAAGCGGCGATCTGAGCAAAGGCATCGCCCTGGACGCCTTGGGCAACCAAGAGGCCCTGGGTTCGTTGCATTTCCAGACCTCGGCCCTGGCGTCCGACCTGCCCATTGAGCTTCCCCTCGGAAAAGCCGACAACGTTATCCTGCAGGTTGTCCACGCGCTTCAGGGCCTATATGCAAAACGCCAGGTCATCCTTGTGTCGAAAGACATCAACATGAGGCTGAAGGCGCTGTCTCTCGGACTCGAAGCCGAAGACTATTTCAACGATCGCGTATTGGACGACTCCGATCTCCTATACGACGGCGTCATGCCGTTGCCGGAGAATTTCTGGACCAAACATGGCAAGGATGTTGAATCGTGGCAGCAAGGCGGCACCACCTACTACCGGGTCAAGGGCCCCATGTGTGCCGAATTCATCGTTAACGAATTCGTCTATCTCGAAGGTGATCTTCCCCTTTACGCCCAAGTGAAGGAAGTCAGTGGTAAAAGTGCGGTCCTGGCCACCTTGCGCGATTACAGTCATGGCAAGAACAATGTGTGGGGCATTACGGCGCGCAACCGCGAACAGAATTTCGCGCTCAACCTGCTCATGAATCCGGACTGCGATTTCGTCTCGCTGCTGGGCCAGGCGGGCACCGGAAAAACACTGCTGGCCTTGGCCGCGGGATTGACTCAGACGCTCGAGACCAAACGCTATAACGAAATAATCATCACCCGGGCAACGGTTCCTGTGGGTGACGACATCGGCTTCCTGCCCGGCACCGAAGAAGAAAAGATGCTTCCCTGGATGGGCGCCCTCGAAGACAATCTCGAAGTTTTGCATTTGGGAACCGGCAATGACCTAAGCACCGGTGGCAGCGGCCAGGAATGGTCCAAGAACCCAACCATGGAGTTGATCCGTTCTCGTATCAAGGTGAAGTCGCTAAGTTTCATGCGCGGCCGAACCTTCTTGAACAAGTTCCTGATCATCGACGAAGCCCAGAACCTGACTCCCAAGCAAATGAAGACCCTCGTGACTCGCGCGGGCCCAGGAACAAAGATAGTTTGTCTAGGCAACATCGCGCAGATCGACACCCCTTACCTCACGGAAGGCAGTTCGGGGCTCACGTATGTTGTCGATCGCTTCAAAGGCTGGCCGCACGCAGGTCATATAACCTTGCAGCGTGGAGAGCGCTCACGCCTTGCAGACTATGCAAGCGAAGCCTTGTAAAGTATCGCTAACCACGTCCCGCCGTTGAACTTTTCATGAGCACCTCGTCATCGGACCGACGCCCCATCGCGATTACCATGGGCGATGCAGCAGGCGTCGGCCCCGAGATTATCCTCAAGCTTTTTGCCTCCGGCCTCGGTCATCCAGCGGTGGTGTATGGCGACGCGGGAATGCTCAGGCGCACAGCCCAGGCGCTGGACCTTGCCACTCCTCCCATCATCGCTTTCGACACGCTTGACGACTTGTCTGCCACCTCACTGGCCGGCAAGCTGCCAGTGGTCAACCGGTGGGCACCTTTGCCCTCTTCCCTGATTCCCGGCCAGTTGAATGCGGCTGCGGGCAAAGGCGCCTATGAATACCTTAGCCAGGCAATCGATGATGCGATCGCTGGGCGCGTGCGCGCCATCGTAACTGCACCTCTCAATAAAGAAGCCATGCGCTTGGGAGGCGTGGATTTTCCGGGCCATACGGAGATCCTGGCGGAGCGCACCGGCACCACGTCTTACGCCATGATGCTCGCAAACCCCGAGCTGCGCGTCATTCTGGTCACCATTCACCTGCCTTTGCGCGATGTTTTCGATCACATCACTATAGAAAGCGAGTTCGAGACTATCCGACTGGCGCATCAGGCCTGTCTCGAGGCTGGTGTGAATCAACCACGTATCGCGGTAGCGGGACTGAACCCGCATGCCGGCGAAAGCGGACGCTTTGGCTCGGAAGAAACCGACATAATCAAACCAGCCATCCGCCGGGCCCGCGATGCCGGACTCAACGTGAGCGGCCCCTGGCCGGGCGACACCATCTTCATGAGGGCGCGTCGATGCGAATTCGACATCGTGGTTGCCCAATACCATGATCAAGGCTTGATACCCGTCAAATACCTGGGGGTTGAAGAAGGCGTGAACGTCACGGTGGGACTGCCTTTCATCCGCACCAGCGTCGACCACGGCACCGCCTTTGATATTGCAGGCAAAGGAATTGCCGACCCCGCATCGCTCAAGGCCGCCTATGACATGGCGCGGACGATGAGCGAAAATACACGTTTGAGATAACTCTGAACGCGGCCCCTCAAGCCCCTTCGCCAACTGGGCAACGCCCCGCTACCTCCGAGCCCACCCACCTATGCCGCGCATCGATCCCTTCCTGATTAAATTACTCATCGTCGTCCTTGTGGCGAGCTTCCTGCCCGCTCATGGTGTCGCCGCGGAAGCGCTGGAATGGCTGACCACGTTTGCCATTGCATTGCTCTTTTTCCTCCATGGAGCTCGCCTATCGCGAGAAGCGATTGTCTCTGGCATGACACACTGGCGACTGCACACCGTAATATTCGCCATCACTTTCCTGGCATTTCCTTTACTGGGACTGATCAGCGCGCCACTGACAAGCCGCTTCCTGACACCCGAGCTGCAGGCGGGCCTGTTCTTCCTATGCTGTCTTCCCGCTACCGTGCAGTCGGCGATCGCGTTTACCTCGATGGCACGCGGCAATATACCTGCCGCCGTCTGCAGTGCCTCTGCATCAAGCATGTTGGGCGTGTTTCTAACGCCGTTACTGGTAGGCCTCTTGATGCTGGACACGGGCTCCGCAGCAGTAGAGCTGCACTACGACACAATCTGGAAGATCATGCTCCAGCTTTTACTGCCATTCGTGGCGGGACATTTCTTGCGCCCTTGGCTTGGTGCCTGGATCATCCGCCGTAATGTGATTTTGAAGCAGTTGGACCAGGGCACGATTCTTCTGGTGGTTTACACGGCGTTTTCGGCGGCGGTCAACGATGGACTGTGGGCACGTACTTCTATTGACTCGATAGTAGCTGTCTTCGTAATCAGCGCATTGCTTTTAGCCACGGTGATGCTGCTGAGCCTCGGTGTGGGTCGTCTGATGGGCCTGAATATCGAGGACAGGATTACCTTGCTCTTCTGCGGGTCGAAAAAGAGTCTTGCAACAGGGATTCCGATGGCAAACATTCTGTTCGCCTCTCATGTAGTGGGCTCGGTGGTTCTACCGTTGATGATCTTCCATCAACTGCAGCTCGTTGCCAGTGCGGTGATTGCCGGAATGTATGCGCGACGGCCACAGCGGGGGGCGCGCTGAACCCAGGTCATTTCGACTGTCGGGCTTAATTCGGGGCCGCCGCTCTGGCCATGCACCTCATTACGAAACAACTCCACAATCGATCAGATCGTCATCCCGGGCGTGTAATTCAGGAACCGGGTGCTCGACCCTTGGAAAGTCAGCCGGACCATCCCGATCGGGCCATTCCGCTGCTTGCCGATGATGATCTCGGCTGAGCCCTTATCAGGCGAATCGGGGTTATAGACCTCGTCCCGATAGATAAATAAGATGACGTCGGCGTCCTGCTCAATTGCCCCTGATTCTCGCAGGTCGCTCATGACCGGCCGTTTGTTCGGCCGCTGTTCCAGGCTTCGGTTCAGCTGTGAAAGTGCGATCAACGGGCAGTTAAGTTCTTTGGCCAAACCCTTGAGCGAACGGCTTATCTCGGAAATTTCGGTCGCGCGGTTTTCGCCGGCGGAGTTGGCCGACATCAGCTGCATATAGTCGATGATGATCAAGCCGAGCTGACCGCATTGACGGGCCAGACGACGGGCACGGGCACGGACTTCCATTGAACTGAGTGCCGGCGTCTCGTCAATGTAGATCTGTGCTTCTTGAACCTTTTGCACGGCATGCGTCAATCGGGGCCAGTCCTCGTTGGTGAGCTTGCCGGTGCGCATGCGGTGCTGATCGAGCATGCCCACGGATCCGACCATCCGCATCGCCAGTTGTACTGCGCCCATTTCCATCGAGAACACAGCCACAGGCAAGCCCTGCTCAATGGCAACGTGCTCTCCGATGTTCATGGAGAACGAGGTCTTACCCATTGAAGGCCGACCTGCCACGATAATCAAGTCTCCGGGCTGAAGGCCGGAAGTCATGCGGTCCAGATCTTGGAAGCCCGTAGGTACCCCAGTGATGTCAGAGTCGCCCTCACGATGGTACAGCTCATCGATACGCTCCACGACTTGCGACAGCAACGGCTGGATTTCCTGGAAGCCTGCCGCACCTCGCGAGCCTTCCTGAGCGATCTGGAATACCCGGGACTCGGCTTCATCGAGCAGCTGACGGGCGTCTTTGCCCTGAGGGTTGAATGCTGTGGCGGAAATTTCATCAGCCACCGACACCAACTTGCGAAGCATTGAGCGCTCGCGCACGATTTCCGCGTAGCGGCGGATGTTGGCTGCGGAAGGTGTGTTGTGCGCCAGTGCGTTCAAGTACGCTAGGCCGCCGACTTCCTCGGCCTTGCCTGCTGTACTTAACGACTCATACACCGTGACCACGTCAGCGGGACGCGCAAGCCCTATGAGACGGGTAATGTGCTGCCAGATGATCTTATGGTCGAAACGATAGAAATCCTCTTCGCCCAGGACGTCGGCGATGCGGTCCCAGGCTGCGTTATCAAGCAGCAGGCCTCCCAGCACAGATTGCTCGGCCTCAACCGAATGAGGCGGCACGCGCAGGTAATCCAGCTGCGAATCTCCGGTTGGTTTCTTGGTGTCCAGCATGTCAATCCCGATACCCAAATGTAAACCAAGTGGGCGTGAACAAAAAAGCCGGCTCGCGCCGGCTTGTAGCAAATTGCGTAGCGCGGTACATAGGCCGTGAAACGGCCAATGTACCATGCAAAGGCATGGACAGATTAGTCCATTTCGCCTTGAACTTGCAGCGTGATGTCTGATACGACGTCAGCATGAAGAACCACCTGCACGGGGAACTCACCCACTGCCTTGATGGCGCCGTCAGTCAGACGGACCTGGGACTTCTGGATGCCTTCGAAGCCTTCGGCGACCAGTGCATTCGCGATATCCATGGTGGTGACCGAACCGAACAGACGACCGTCCACGCCGGCCTTTTGCGAGACCTTGAGGGTCAGGCCATTGAGCTTGGCGCCCATGGCTTCGGCAGCAGCAAGCTTTTCAGCCTGGGCTTTTTCGATCTCAGCGCGGCGGGCTTCAAATTCCTTCAGAGCGGCATCGGTCGCACGACGAGCGATTTTCTTGGGGATCAGGTAGTTACGGGCATAGCCGTCACGAACACGGACGACTTCGCCAAGGTTACCCAAGTTGACGACTTTTTCGAGCAGAATGACTTGCATGACGATAACCTCGGCTTATTTGTGGTTGTCGGTGTAGGGCAGCAAGGCCAGGAAGCGCGCACGCTTGATGGCCGTATCGAGCTGGCGCTGGAAGTGGGCTTTGGTGCCCGTGAGGCGCGCAGGGATGATCTTGCCGTTCTCTTGAATGAAATCACGCAGTGTGTCGAGATCTTTGTAATCGATCTGCTCGACGCCCGCAGCCGTGAAACGGCAGAACTTGCGGCGCTTGAACAGCGGATTTTGCTGGTTGAACTTGCGCTTCTCTTTGCCTTTTTTGAAGTAAGCCATGATTTTGCCTTTACGATTTTCCGAAGCCTGGCTTCGGAGACTGTATTTACGATGCGTTGAACCATAAGGGTTCCACGCGTTTGCTTTTCGTCCGTTCGGGAAGTCGGCTAAACAACCGCTGAGCCGTCTCCTGCGTATTTCCGATTCGCCTGCTGGATATGTACCACCAGCTTGCTGGAGCCTTTTCGTGTCGGGGCGATAAACCCTTCGATTTCGAGGCTGGCCCCTAGCGGCGTATCGGTCAGCATCAAGGCAACATCCCCGAGAGCCACCGCCTGTACTGCAAGGCTAATGCGGCGCGGCATGCCTGCCTGCTGAACTTCGGATTCGTGCTCAAGCTGCATTTCGAGGGCCGGTACACCCGCTGGTGTATAACGCAGCGGCTTGATTTCGGTCACCGTCGCCGTCAATGCGAGCTGGTTCACGCCAGGAATCCGAACGAAGCGAGGTTATTCCTTGTCCGAGTTCGCCGATTCGGCAGTGGCCTTACGGGCCTCTTCACGCTCGACGGATTTCATCATGACGGACGGAGTAGTCTCGGCCTTTTTGGTCTTGATGACCAGGTGGCGAAGAACCGCGTCGTTGTAGCGGAACGAATGCTCGAGTTCGTCGAGAGCAGCTTGACCGCACTCGATGTTCATGCAGACGTAATGGGCTTTAACCAGCTTCTGGATGGGGTATGCCAATTGGCGACGGCCCCAGTCTTCGAGGCGATGCACCGTGCCACCTTCGCCGGTAACTACGGCTTGATAGCGCTCGATCATGGCGGGCACTTGCTCGCTTTGATCGGGGTGCACGATAAACACTACTTCGTAGTGGCGCATGTAATACTCCTTGTGGATGTCTTTTGGCACAATTGCCAAAAGGGTCAGCCCGCCTGCACTGGATTAACCAGCCAGATCGAGCAAGAAACCAATGATTCTAGCATATTCAGAAAACGCAAGTGCTGGCTGCCACAAGGTTTTTGAGCTGGCCAGCACACAAACGTCGCGACACGGCAACGTTCAGGAAGGCTCTCAGCCTTCAACCACAGCGTACGCGGAATGATTATGAATGGACTCGAAGTTCTCGGCCTCGACACGGAAGGAACTGACGCCATCGACGTTCTTAACAGTCATGGCCACGTCACGCACCAAGTCTTCGACAAACTTGGGGTTGTCGTAAGCCCTTTCCGTTACGTATTTTTCGTCGCTACGCTTTAGCAGACCCCACAGTTCGCAAGAGGCCTGACTCTCGATCTGTGCGATGAACGTCGGCAAATCGATGGACACCGGCTGCTGCAGTACTGCACTTACTGTCACATGCGAGCGCTGATTGTGTGCGCCATATTCAGAAATGGCCTTCGAGCACGGGCACAGGCTTGTCACCGGCACCACCACGGTAAGCTCAAACCAGGTTTCCTCGTTTTCAATGGCACGGGCCTTCCACTGCACTTGATAGTCCATTAGGCTGGAGACGCCGGACACTGGGGCCACCTTGTCGACAAAGTACGGAAACGATGCGGTGATATCGCCTTGCTGGGCATTTAACAGCGGCAGCATGGTTTCGGCCATTTCGCAGAACAAAGCAGGCGTCATGGGACGACGCCGATAATGCTCGAGCTGCGCGACAAAGCGTGACATATGCGTGCCTTTTTCTTCGGCAGGCAGTGCAACGGTGAGCTCCCAGTCGGCAATCGTGGGCATGGCTTCACCGTCGGTTCCCATGACAAGCAGGGGATGACGCACGCCGCGCACACCCACGCGCTGTATGGGCAAACGGCGGGTATCAAGACTGCTTTGCACGTCGGGCATCGCCACGGCAGAATCGGAAACTGAATTCATAACTAGACCTGGGTAGACCAGGCAAAACCGCCTGGCCGAATTTGAAAACTATTTATTATGACCCAGTTTAGTCGGGAATGCCCCTAAACCCCTAATGGGTATGGGCTTTTAGCCAGGTTGTGCCGAGTAGTTCAGCGAACCGTTCACCAATGGCGTGCTTGATCCCTTGCGCATCCAGTCCCACCTGCCTGCGTAAGGCGCCCTGCTCTCCGTGATCGATAAACCGGTCGGGCAAGCCCAGTTGCAAAACTGGTTTCTCAATGCCGCGCTGCGCGAGGTATTCGAGCACCGCGCTACCTGCACCACCCATTATCGCCGCCTCTTCAAGTGTGACAATGGCGTCATGCCCCTCGACCAATTGGTCGAGCAGCTGCGTGTCGAGCGGCTTCACGAAACGCATGTCGGCCACCGTCGCCCCGAGTTCTTCGGCCGCTTCAAGGGCCGCAGAAACCAAGGTGCCAAATCCAACGATAGCGATACGGGCGCCGTCGCGCACAATGCGTCCCTTGCCCAGCGGCACAGTATCAAACCCCGCCACCACGTCCGCACCGCAGCCGGCACCGCGAGGGTACCGAACGGCTGCCGGGCCGTTGTGCTGATAACAGGTATTCAGAAGCAGGCGCGCTTCGTTTTCATCCGAAGGCGCAGCCACCACCATGTTCGGAATGCAGCGCAAGAAGGCGATGTCATAGTTGCCGGCATGCGTTGCGCCGTCGGCACCCACCAGTCCAGCACGGTCCAATGCAAACGTAACATCCAGGTTCTGCAGGGCGACATCATGAATGAGTTGGTCGTAGGCCCGCTGCAAAAAAGTCGAATAAATTGCCACGACCGGCTTGAGATCATCGCAGGCCAGACCCGCTGCAAAAGTGACAGCATGTTGCTCAGCGATACCCACGTCGAAATATCGTTGTGGAAAGCGCTTGTGAAACTCAACCATGCCGCTGCCTTCACGCATCGCAGGCGTAATGCCTATCAGACGGCTATCGTGGTCAGCCATGTCGCACAACCACCGACCAAACACTTGCGTGAAAGTCTGTCGTGGCGGTGTGGAGGGCTTTTGGATGCCCACGGTTGGATCAAACTTGCCTGGACCATGGTACAGAACCGGGTCCGCCTCGGCCAGTTTGTACCCTTGACCTTTACGGGTGACCACGTGCAGAAATTGCAAACCACCCAGCGAGCGCAGGTTCTCGAGCGTTGGAATGAGTGCATCAAGATCGTGCCCATCGATAGGGCCGACATAATTGAAGCCGAGCTCCTCGAACAGGGTGGCAGGCGAAGCAACGAGTCCTTTCGCGTGGCCTTCAAACCGCCGCGCCAGCTCAAGAACGGGCGGCATGTGCTGGAGGACTGCACGCCCCATGTTCTTGGCAGCAGCGTAAAAGCGCCCCGATAACAACCTGGCAAAGTAATGATTGAGCGCGCCAACCGGCGGAGAAATAGACATGTCGTTGTCGTTCAGGACAACCAACATGTTGACGCCCGGAGTGACCCCCGCGTTGTTCAAGGCCTCAAAGGCCATGCCCGCGGTCATTGCCCCATCGCCGATAACCGCAATATGCTGCCGTTCAATTCCCTTGTTGCGGGCAGCGACAGCCATGCCCAGCGCTGCCGATATCGACGTTGACGAGTGTGCTGTCCCAAAAGCGTCGTACGGAGACTCACTCCGCTTGGGGAATCCCGATATTCCATCTAGCTGCCGTAAACGTGACATGGCTTCGCGACGGCCGGTCAGAATCTTGTGCGGATACGATTGATGCCCGACGTCCCAGATGATTGGGTCTTCGGGCGTATTGAACACATAATGCAGCGCAATCGTAAGCTCGACGGTGCCCAGGTTGGACGACAGGTGACCGCCCGTCTTTGAGACCGACTGCAGAACGAATTCACGCAACTGAGTCGCCAATTCTTTCAAGTCATGCTTGTCAAGAGCCCTGAGATCGGCGGGGGACTCAATGTGTTCGAGAGAAACGTTAGTCATAAGTAAGCGAATATCGGGGGCTCGAAGTCCAGTGTTCTGGCCGGCGCCTGTTAACGACTGCGCCCGACGATGTAGTCGGCAATTTCAGCAAGGCGCGTGCCGGAGGGTCCGAGCGGCAAGAGTGCGGCATGGGCTTCCTGACGCAGTTCCTGCAATAACTGACGGGATGCATCAAGGCCAAGCAGCGACACGTAGGTGGGTTTATTGGCCGCCGCGTCTTTTCCCGCGGTTTTACCCAGGGTTGCGGTATCGGCCACGACATCCAGCACATCATCGGCAATCTGAAATGCCAGTCCCACCGCGTCTGCATAGGCCTCGAGACCTTGGCGCGCGGGTGAACTGGCACCTGCAACGATACCGCCCAACAATATGCTGGCCTCGAGCATGGCGCCCGTCTTCATGGCATGCATCGCCTGCAACTGCTCTTGGTCCAGCGACAGGCCGGTACTGGCGCAATCGATAGCCTGACCTCCCGCCATGCCAAGGCTGCCCGCGCACCGCGCCAACATTTCGACAGCCTGCACTACCAATGCTGGAGCAATGGGCATCTGAGCAAGCAACTCAAAGGCCAATGGCTGTAAAGCGTCGCCTGCAAGCATGGCTGTTGCCTCATCGAACTGCACATGCACGGTGGGACGGCCTCGTCGCAGGTCATCATCATCCATACAGGGAAGATCGTCGTGCACCAGCGAATAAGCGTGGATCAATTCGACGGCGGCTGCCGCGTGGTCAAGCGCAATATTCTGAGCAGATGCCAGTGTCTTTCCGGTCGGAGCGCAGGCTTCGCCAGCAGCATAGACCAGTGCCGCGCGAATCCGTTTGCCCCCACCCAGTACGGCGTAGCGCATGGCTTCGTGCAGCCGGGCCGGCACGACCGACGAATCGGGCATGAAGCCCTCCAGCACGGTCTCGACATGATGTACCCGCTCGGCGTACCAAGTAGAAAAATCGGGGCAGTTCATGTTCAACCTTCGCCTGGGGCGTTTACCTCGTCAAACGGCTTGAGAAGGTTATCTTGCAGAACTCTTACTTGCTGCTCCGCATCGTCAAGAAGCTTTTGACAGATTCGAGCGAGCTCGACGCCCTTCTGGTAGGCGGCAAGCGACTGCTCCAAAGGCAGGGAACCATTCTCCATTTGTGACACGAGAGCCTCCAGCTGGGCCAGAGCGCTTTCGAAATCTTGTGGCAAGTCGTTCGCCGCCGGCGATACGCCAGAGGCTACGCTGCTTTTCCCGGCGCCTCGCGTCTTGTAGTCGTCGACCATGAGGTGTTCCAAAAATAGTGATCCGGCTTGCGCCGTCTAATTTAGTACGCAATAGCGAATTGTACGAGATGCCGGACTCGCATTCCTGACGCCAGTCCAATATCTGCCCTGAAGGGGCTCTCGGTGCAGCAGATTCCGCTCGGCCAAATGGCGGGGCAAGGCCCGCCAAGCCTTGTTATACAAGGGAAACTCTACGGTATAATTGAAAATTCACCTTTCGAAACGCTAAATTCGGCGAGTGCCGTTTTTTCTTCGCGGGTTGTCATCGCAGCGGGGGGGAATCCATGACCGACATTGGTCGGGAGGTGCATTTTGCACCGGCGCAGACGCAGCTACCAGTCAGCAGTTACTTCGATGAAGCGACGTTCGCTCGCGAACAAGCGCTGATCTTCAATCGTTCTGCCCTGTACACTGGGCACGAGAAATACGTTCCCGATCCGGGTGATTGGCGCAGCCTGCCCCACGAAAGTGGCGGCCGGGTCCTGGTGCGCAACCAGAGCGGCGTCGAGTTGCTTTCGAACGTATGCAGACACCGTCAAGCCGTCATGTTGGGCGCCAACAATACTGGCGATCCCTGCAGCGGAAATCTTGCGAGAACGGGCGGCAATATCGTTTGCCCCATTCATCGATGGACCTACAGTCCGCAAGGCAAGCTCAAAGGCGCACCGCTATTTCCGGAGACCCCTGCTCTCGACCTGCAACGCTTTCCGCTCAAGAACTGCCACGGCTTGCTGTTCGAGGGCCCCAGAGACCCCGCAGCCGACATGGCAGCGTTGTTTGAGCGCCCCGAATTCGATTTTTCGGATTACGTACTGGATCACATCGAAATTCATCGGTGCAACTACAACTGGAAGACCTTCATTGAGGTTTACCTCGAGGATTACCACGTCGGCCCCTTCCATCCCGGCCTGGGCCGCTTCGTCACCTGCGACGACCTCACGTGGGAATTCTCACAATGGTACAGCCTGCAAAAAGTGGGCGTGCACCAGGCTTTGGCGCAGCCGGGCAGCGAAGTCTACCGAGAATGGCATGACCGGCTCCTGGAATACCGGGGCGGTCAGACACCCGACTTTGGTGCCGTGTGGGTCACGTATTTCCCCACTCACATGATCGAGCTGTACCCGCACGTGCTGGTGTTATCAACATTGCATCCCGTTGGCCCACAAGAAACCGTCAATGTGGTCGAGTTTTACTACCCCGAAGAAATTGCGGCTTTCGAGCCAGAATTCGTGAAGGCACAACAGGCCGCCTACATGGAGACCGCTGTCGAAGACGATGAGATCGCAGAACGCATGGACGCGGGCCGCAGGGCACTGATGATGCGTGGTGTTGATGAGTCGGGCCCGTATCAGTCACCAATGGAAGACGGCATGTTGCATTTCCACGCCTGGTATCGACGCATGATGTCGCTGGAGGACTGATCGGCGTCAAGGCGGCGCAAACCTGCTGCAGTAGTTGCGGCGGCATTTGCAAATCCAAAGGCAGGTCTTATGAAGCCCTTTCTATGGGCCGGGTAGGATCGGCGCACCACTCGCTCCAAGACCCCGGATAAAGTGCCGATCCGGTCAAACCGGCCAGTTCCATCGCGAACAAATTATGGCAGGCGGTAATGCCTGAACCGCACTGGTGCACGACATGGTTCGGGCTAAGGTGCCCTATTAGTTCTTTGAACTCCTCACGAAGTTGTTCTGCGGACTTGAAGCGTCCGTCAGCCTGCAGATTCAGAGAGTTCGGCCGATTCAATGCTCCGGGTATATGCCCCGCCACCGGGTCCATGGGCTCCACTTCGCCACGATATCGTTCAGCGGCGCGCGCATCAATAATGGTAAAGGCGGGCTTATCGAGGTTGGCCAACACAATATCGGCGTCCACCATTGGCATATGAGGCGCTAACGCTACAGGTGTGGCGGGCGCCCTGGCGGACTGCGCCTTGGCCGAAGATGCTGCTTGGGAATCGACGCCCTGAAAAGATCCGACTTCTACCTGGCCGCCAGCGGCGATCCAGGCTGGCCACCCTCCATCCAGTACAGCCACGTTCTGGTGCCCCATCCAACGCAACATCCACCACAAATGAGCCGCGAACGCTCCGCCGCTTGCATCGTATACCACCACTCGAGACTCTGGGCGCAACCCGAATCCACGCATCAGTGCCGTTAAATCTGCGAGGGTGGGCAGTGGATGACGACCGTTCTGCCCCGTGCGCGGCGCGGACAACTGTTGCTCATGATCCAGGAATTTTGCTCCCGGAATATGGCCCTGTTCGTACGCGCGACGGCCCGCCTGGTGGTCGCTAAGGTCGTGACGCACATCGAAGATCAGCCATGGTTCGTATGCCGTCGCCTTCATGAGCTGAGATGGACTGATAAGCGATTCTGTCACTGGGGTCTCCTGTTCATGCGGCCTGCTGCTGGGTGGAGCGGCGCCTACGACTTTCAATATACGTTCGCCAGGTTGAAAGTAGTCCTGACGCGATGACCAAGGCCATGCCCGCCCAAGCCAAGAGGTCCGGCCTGTCGCTCCAAAATACGATTCCGATCATGGCCGCAAAAATGATAGTGGTGTATTGAAGCGCTGCCGTCAACAACGTAGAGCCGTAGCCAAATGCGCGCGTCATGGCCAGTTGACCCACCAGGCCGGAAATGCCCAATCCGATCAGCCCCAGCCAGGCGGGAACAGATGGTGTATGCCATCCCTGAGACGCCAAGCCAACCCAGCTAGACACGCAGACACAGCTTGAGAATATCAGCACGGTTCGCCATTCAGGCTCCCCCGCCCGGCCCAACTGACGAACCTGGAGCATGGCAATGGCGCCGAAGGCTCCCGACCCCAACCCCATCAGTCCGGCGAGAAAGTGTTCCTGCCCTATACTGGGACGCAACACTCCAATCACACCGACAAACCCCAGCAACACGGCAAGCCCGCGAACCCAGTCTCGCTGAGACGAGCCGGAAACCATCATCCAGCCGGCTATGAATAACGGCGACGTGTAATTCAGGCTGACCGCGGTCGGCAGGGGTAGATGCGAGAGAGCATAAAATCCCATCCACATGGCAGTGATGCCGGACAGATTCCGCCAGATGTGCAGCTTCCAGCTGGGAGGGCGCAAATTGCGACCCGAGGAAATCGCCCAGGCCAGTAAGAGCAAGACCGACGGGACGCCGCGGAAAAGGACAATCTGCGACAGTGAAGCTCCAAAATCGGCCGCCACCTTGATGCAGGCTCCCATCACGGCGAACATGGCACAGGCAAGTAACATCCACAACGACTGCATCAAGCACCCGACACCGATTATTCAAAGACGCTACTATACTTTCCCATTCGATCTTTTGGTTTACCGGGTGGCTCCATGCAAGGCGAATTCTGTAGCGCCCCTGCGTCGGCCAATGTCAGGCCAAGCGGCCGATTGAAGTCGCCGGGGCACTGGCTTAGCCATAAATCAAGATTATTTTTAAAACACGGGCACTTTAAGTGGCGCGCAGTGTCTCCATATAATTCGAGACACATCTAAAAATACAGTTCGCTACACAGGAAATCGTCGATGAAACGCATTTTTCTATTCTTGATGACCAACTTGGCCGTCCTGGTCGTGCTGAGCATCACCTTGAGTGTGTTTGGCGTGGGAAATTACATTACCGCGCAAGGCATGGATCTGGGACAGTTGCTGGTATTTTCGGCCATTGTGGGTTTCACGGGCTCTATCATTTCGTTGCTGATGAGCAAATGGATGGCCAAACGCAGTACCGGCGCACGAGTCATCGACCCCAATGCCCCCGCCAATTCACGGGAGCGTTGGTTGGTAGACACCGTACACCAGTTGGCGGACCGAGCAGGCATCGGTCATCCGGAAGTCGCCATCTATCAAGGTGCACCGAACGCGTTTGCTACGGGTGCCTTCAAGAACAATGCACTGGTAGCGGTGTCGACGGGTCTGCTGGAGTCCATGACAGAAGAAGAAGTGGCGGCGGTACTGGGACACGAAGTGGCACACATTGCCAATGGCGACATGGTCACACTCACGCTGATTCAAGGAGTCGTCAATACCTTCGTGATATTCCTGGCTCGAGTTGTAGGTTACTTCGTAGATCGCGCCGTCCTCAAAAACGACAGGGACGGCGTCGGTATCGGTTACTTCGCGACCGTCATCGTGTGCGAAATTGTCTTTGGCATTCTCGCTTCCATTATCGTGGCATGGTTCTCACGCCAGCGCGAATTCCGCGCCGATGCCGGCTCCGCAAAGCTGTTGGGTGCCCGCGAACCGATGATCCGCGCCCTGGCTCGCCTGGGCGGGTTGCAGTCGGGCGATCTGCCGAAAAACTTCGAAGCTGCCGGCATTTCCGGAGGCCGTGCCATCAGCGCCTTGTTCGCCACTCACCCGCCCATTGAAGTCCGTATCCAGGCATTGCAGCAGAATTCGGTGCGGGTCTGACACAGCAATCAACCTGCCATGCCGCTTCCCGCAGTCAAAGGAAAGGCCTGAGCCCCTACCAGGGTTCAGGCCTTAATGTTTGCCGAAATGCGACCCACGAGTCTGACCAGAAGGCCCAGCTACCACGTGGTGGCCGCAATGCCGATCACAAGCGCGATTTGAACCATTCCGTAGCTTTCGCCCACGCATCGCGCGCATCGTCCTCGCGATAACTGGGCCGATAATCGGCAAAGAAGGCGTGGCCGGAATCGGGGTAAACAACAATCTTGGAAGCGCGCGCCGCTTCGTTACCCTTGGCGAGCTCGGCCTCCATACGCTGTACATCCTCAAGCGGGATGCTTGCGTCTTGCCCGCCGTACAGTCCCAGCACGGGACCTTTCAGACTGTGTGCCACATCGACCGGATTACGTTTTTGCAACGGGCCATGCCCTGTGGCCAGCTTGCCGTACCAAGCTACGCCCGCCTTTGCGGCAGGATTATGTTCCATGTACATCCATGTAATGCGCCCGCCCCAGCAGAAGCCGGTTACTCCGAGCCGGGACGCATCGCCACCCTGCTGCCCCGCCCATTTGGCGCAAGCATCCAGATCCGCCATAACCTGCTCGTCGGATACTTTCGAAACGATGTTGCTGATGACATCCGGAATGCTCTCGAACGCGTTGGGGTCACCTTGTCGCTGATAAAGCTCAGCGGACACCGCCAGATACCCCTGGTTTGCAAAGCGACGGCACACATCGCGGATGTGTTCGTGCAATCCAAATATTTCCTGAATGACGAGGATGACGGGAATACGGGATTGGCCCTGCGGCTTGGCATAATAGGCGTCGATGGTACCGTCGAACGTCGGAAGCTTGAAGGCTCCTTCGTCCAGCCCCTGTGTAGCTGTTTGAATGGCGGTTTCCGCCATGCCGGTAATCGGTGAAAAAGACATCTGACTTCTCCTGTCTAAAAACGCGTGCGCTTAATGCGCCTGTTCCCAGTTTGAACCAAACCCAACCTCTGCGACAAGTGGCACCGCAAGTTTTGCCACGTCGCACATCAACCCCGGAAGCCTCTCGCGCACGAGTTCGACTTCATCATCGGGCACCTCCAGAACGAGTTCATCGTGCACCTGCATGATTATTTGGGTTTCGAGTTTTTCGTCGTCGATCCAGCGCTGCACGGCCACCATTGCAAACTTGATCAGATCTGCGGCAGTACCTTGAACGGGTGCGTTAATTGCAGCCCGCTCGGCCCCTGCCAGACGTGGACCCTTTGCTCCACGGATATCGGGCAGCCAGAGTCGACGCCCAAATACCGTCTCGACATAACCCTGTTCTCGCGCCTTGAGCTTGGTCTGCTCCATATAGTGCGCGACACCCGGGTAGCGATTGAAATAACGGTCGATATACGACCGTGCCGCATCTCGCGTAATGCCCAGGTTAGAGGCCAGGCCGAACTCGCCCATGCCATAGATGAGACCAAAGTTGATGGCTTTTGCAGCACGTCGCTGCTCGGCAGAGACTTCGGCCAGGGCAACGCCGAATACTTCGGAAGCTGTAGCGGCGTGAATGTCCTCGCCTCGCGCAAACGCACTTTGTAGATTTTCATCACCCGAAAGGTGCGCCATCACCCGCAGTTCGACCTGCGAATAGTCGGCCGAGGCAAGACGTCCGCGCTCGGGCACGAAGGCACTGCGCACGCGGCGGCCCTCTGGGGTGCGTACGGGAATGTTCTGCAGATTGGGGTCGGAAGAGGCCAATCGGCCGGTAATCACCGCGGCTTGCGAATACCGGGTATGAACCCGTCCACTGCGTGGGTCGACCATCCGTGGCAGTTTGTCCGTGTAGGTGGACTTCAGTTTTGCCAAACTTCGGTAGTCGAGCAAGACCTGCGGAAGCGGATAGTCGCGGGCCAGCTTGGTCAATACGTCTTCGTCCGTGGAAGGCGCCCCGCTGGCGGTCTTCCGTACCACGGGAAGCTCCATGCGCTGGAACAGAATTTCACCCAGCTGTTTCGGCGAATTGAGATTGAAAGGCTGACCGGCCAGCTCGTGCGCTTTTTGCTCGAGTTCGAGCATTTGCTGGCCAAGCTCGTGGCTTTGCGTCGCGAGGGCCTGAACATCTATTTTGACACCGTTGCGCTCGATTGTGGTCAGGACATCCGACACCTGCATTTCAAGTTGATAGATACGTTCGAACCCAGGCTGCGCGGCAACTTGTGGCCTTAGCACGTGGTGCAGGCGCAAGGTGTAGTCGGCATCTTCGCACGCGTAGACAGCTGCCTTTGCCAGTTCGACCTCATCAAAACAGATCTGCTTGGCCCCCTTGCCGCACAGCTCTTCGTATGTGACACCTGTCACGCCCAACCAGCGCTGAGCCAGTTCCTGCATATTCACGCGGCGATGTGATTCCAGCACGTACGACTGGAGCATGGTGTCTTCGGTGACGCCTGCCAAGGCTATTCCCTCGTTCTTGAACACATGTGTGTCGTACTTGGCGTTGTGCAGCAGCTTGGCGGCATTTGAATCCTCAAGCCAAGGGCGCAGGCTTGCCCAAGCGTCATTCATGGGCAGCTGCGTGGGGTTGTCGGGCCCGCGGTGCGCCAGGGGTATGTAACAGGCACGACCTGGCTCCACCGATAGCGAAAGCCCCACAATGCGTGCCTGCATGGGATCCAGAGATGTCGTTTCGGTATCAAGTGCCACCAACTCGGCGCTTCGAAGGCGAGCCATCCAGGCATCGAGCGACCGTTGATCCTGCACAATTTCATATTCGATTTGCTCAGGTGCCTGAGGGATGTCGGCGGCAACGCGCGCATCCTGCTCGGGAATACGCTGAGAGTCCCCGCTAAGCTCGCGCAACCAGGTACGAAAACCGTATTCATCATAGAGCTGGATGAGCGCTTGGGTGTCGGGCTCTTTGGGAACCAAATCGCCTAAAGTCTCGTCATTAAAGAACGGGATCTCGCAATCGAGCTTGATGGTCACCAGCTGACGCGTCATTTCAAAATTTGGAATCGCCTGGCGCAGGTTGTTGCCTACCACCCCCTTGATTTCATGGGCATGGGCCACAAGATTATCAAGGGAGTCGTAAGCACTGAGCCATTTGGCAGCCGTTTTAGGCCCGACTTTTTCAACTCCGGGAATATTGTCGACCGAGTCACCTGTTAACATGAGAAAATCAATGATCTGGTCCGGTCGAACCCCGAACCTGCGCATTACGCCTTCGACATCGGTTTTCTCTCCGCTCATGGTATTGACCAGCTCCACATGCTCGTTTACCAGTTGGGCGAGGTCTTTATCCCCAGTTGAAATAATCGTGTGCACGCCCAGGGCCGTAGCACGTTTGGCCAGGGTGCCGATTACATCGTCGGCCTCGACGCCTGAAACTGCGATCACTGGCCAGCCCAATGCGGCAACCACCTTGTGTATAGGCTCGATCTGGGTGCGAAGATCGTCGGGCATGTCAGGGCGGTGCCCTTTGTAGTCGGGAAAGATTTCGTCCCGAAACGTGCCGCCTTTGGCGTCAAAAACGCAAGCTGCGTAGTCTGCCTTGTAATCCTGAAGCAGTCTACGTAACATGGAAACCACACCATAAAGCGCGCCGGTGGGTTCCCCTTTGGCATTACGCAGATCAGGCAGGGCGTGATAGGCACGGTAAAGATAGCTGGACCCATCAACAAGCAACAAGGTTTTTTTCATGACAGTAAAAAAAATAGTACGCGCTTCGGCGGCAGAGCAGATTCCTCAGATTATGTCAGAGATGCAAGCCGCCGCCGACACACTGCAACAAGTCGGGTGGGGCGTCAGCGTATTTGGCAGTGCCCGCATCACACCCGATTCCCCGTATTACCAATTGTCCGAACAGTTGGGACAACGCCTGGCCAAAGCGGGCTTGCCCGTCATTGCCGGCGGTGGCCCAGGCATTATGGAAGCGGCCAATAAAGGGGCCTTTACGGCCGGCGGGACCAGTATAGGGCTTAATATCAGCCTTCCCCGCGAAACCACCAACAATCGATATCAAACGCACAGCCTGCAGTTCGAATATTTTTACTCACGCAAGGCTACGTTTTTCATGCACAGCGCGGCCTACATTGCCATGCCCGGCGGCTTTGGCACGCTGGACGAACTGTTCGAGGTGATGACACTGGTTCAGACACGCAAAGTGCCCCCCGCCCCCATCTTGCTGATGGGCACCCAGTTTTGGGAAGGGCTCTTTGACTGGATGCGTCAGCAGTTACTTGGCCACAAGCTGATCGGGCCCAATGACCTCGAACTGGTCACCATAAGCGACGACATCGATGAGGTCATGCAACATATCGAAGAGTTCTGCTCTGACTACGCCGAACACCTGGGCGGTGGCGCAGTACTGCCACTGGAGTAGTCTTCTGAAGGCTATTTGCGGGTGAGCGCTTGGGCGACCAAGAACCCTGAGCCCCCGCCCAGACCCGGACCCGGGTGAGTCGAGGCACCGATGTGATACACGTTTTTATACGGCGTCTTATGTGCCTTGGCACCCTTGACCCCGGCAAAGGGTCGTAACCAGAAGAACTGATCGGGCGAGCAAATTCCCGAGTAAGGGTCACCTCCCACCAAGTTGCAGTTAAGTGCCTGGAGATCGCCAGGAGAAAATGCCCTTCTGCCGATAATTAGGCTGGACAAGCGCGGCAACACCGTTTCGAGGCGGGCCTGGATGCGGTCGGCCATGGCCTCGCGTACGGATTCATTCCAAAGGCCATCGGCGGGAACCTCGATCTGGCCCGCGGCATCACCGCGAATTCTCGACGGCATTTCTTGCAGTTGAAGCCATAGTATCCACTTGCCTTCTGGTGCCCGACTGGGGTCAACCGCCGTCGGCTGACCGATAGCAATGGTAGGGTTACGCGGCAGCAAGCCGTTGTTCGCTTCGGCGACAGACATCGACACAGACTCGAGGCTGTCGCTAAGGTGAACCAGAGGTACTTTGAGCATCTCGGGATCACGCCACGGTGCGAGGCCGTTCAGGGCGAAATGAATCTGCATGCATCCGCGCCCAAACGCATATCCGTGCGCGCGTTCGCGTAGCTCCTGAGGCGCCCGCGGTAACAAGCGCCCGTATAGCTGGGGAGGTGTAACGTTACACACTACGGCCTGGCTAGCCGTGTAGACCGTATCGCCCACCCTCACGCCTGTTGCTCGGTCATGAGCAATAATGACCTCGGTGACCTCTGCACCGGTCAATACCTGGCCCCCGTTGCGCTCGATGAGAGTCTGCATGGCCTCCACGAGCTTCTGGCTTCCCCCCTTTACAACAGGCATGCCACCGGCAACCACTGCAGCAAATGTAAGCTTGCCAATCAGGGCGGAGGTGGCATCGTCAGGACCCAAGCCGGTATGCAACACCCAGGGGGCCATCATGGCCCGGGTAAGGTCGGAGGAAAGATTGCGGTCGCTCCAGCGGCGGAAGCTTTCGAGAGACTCCGAGGCATAACTCAGCAGCCCATCGGTTCCACGCTTGCGCCATTCCGAGAACAGGAGGCGACCGACCTTCCAGTCGTACGGCGAGTTCCCCAACAGGCCGAACGTCAGCGCCGCATCTTTCTCGAAAAGTTGGCTAGCCATGGCGCCGAACGCCTTTCCGTCCCCCGGGGCGACGGCCTCGATACGCTGTACCGAATCGGCAATGTCCTGCTTGAGAGCCAGGGACCGCCCATCCGACGTGGCTACGCCAGTTGCGTACCCGTTGGATACAAACTCGACTCCGAGGGACGCCAAATCGTCCTTGAGTTCGGGATAGGCGGCGCCGCCCATGAACAAGGGATACCACGAAGAAAACACCTCGTGCTGAAAACCCGGGAAAAGTTCTTCGGTGCGTATGCAGCCTCCGAGCCTGTCGTTGCGCTCGAGCACAAGCACCGACTTGCCCCGTTTGGCCAAAATAGCGGCACAAACCAGCGAGTTCATACCGCTACCGACGACGATGACCTGGGTTTCTTTCTTATTCATGGGTCCTCCGAAACCGGCGATTAAGGTACCAAGGCCAGCACGCGAAGCGGGCTGCCCGAGCCATTCTGGATCTTGAGTGGCGCAGCAACAATAACCGTACCGGTCGGTGGCAGCTGATCAAGGTTGTTGAGACACTGCAGACCGTACTTGCCAGCACCGTGCATAAGCGTATGGCATGGGTAGGGCACCTTCCAGCCATACGATTGGCCGGCGTCGGTGTTGATGGTTTCCACGCCAAAGCCGTGGACGTCACGTTCTTTAATCATCCATTCGACGGCCTCCTGGCTAGGTCCAGGAGTATGGGCTCCATCCTCACGCATGTTTACGTAAGACGCAGGGTCGCTCAGGCGCTTCGACCAGCCGGTGCGAAACAGGACCCAGCTGCCGGCGGGGATCTGGCCATGCTGGGCTTCCCAGGCCTGGAGAAACTCGGGAGTCAAGACGAAATCTTCATTCTTGTTGACTTCGTCCGTGGCATCGACGACAACTGCCGGAGCGATGAAGTTTGATGGGTCAATGGTATCGACCGAATTGTTGGGTACGTCCTTGCCCGATACCCAGTGAACGGGGGCGTCGAAGTGAGTACCTGTGTGTTCGCCACAGGTGAAGTTATTCCAGTACCAGGCCGGTCCAGCTTCGTTGTACTGCGAAATGGTTTCAATCTTGAAGGCGGATACCTGCCCGAACTCGGGGGGTAGTTGTAAAGGTGGGAAGTCCGGCGACAGAGTGTGAGTGAGGTCAACGACCTTGAAATCGCCTTTGGAAAGGAGCTGGACGAAACTGGAGGGGGTATTGCTCATTGAAGTCTCCGTGATGGGTTCTGTACGATTATGATATAGGCGCTTTTCGTTGGGCGCCCCCTGGGTTTTTCTGTATGGTTTTTATGCTTACTTAGTTTAAACTTAAATCATCCACGCAGTCATCTGCGCGAACCGCGCCCCTCAGCAGCGCCGGCGCGACACGGTCCTTGGAGGTCTGCTTCCATGAACTTGCCGTCACAATCTGCCACCCCCAAGCGTGGCTCTGCTCCGGTTCGACTGTTCCATTCCCGCGATCTGGACGAAACCCGCAATCTGGTTGCGCGCATTTTCAAGCCGCATGATCTGGGGGTACTGGGCCGGCGTCAAAAGCTCGACGCCTATATGGACCACATGCCCTTGGGCAATGCCTCGATCAACCGGCTGCGCTACGGCGCCGACGTAAGCATCGAACCCGGCTGCCTGGGCAAATTCCTGCTTGTTCAAATGCCGGTCGAAGGCACGGCTCAAATCCGCTGTGGCGACCAACAGATCACATCCAGTCCCCATCACGCCTCCGTCCTCACCCCCACCCTGCCCCTTCACATGAAATGGCAAGGTCAATGCGACCAACTCATCGTCCGATTGGAGCGCGAGGCCCTCGAGGCTGCCTGTAGCGCTCAACTGGGTTACGCCCTGCCGCAGCCGATCGAATTTGAGCTCGGTATGGATCTGCGTTCGCGACAAGGCACAGCCTGGAAAGCTCTTGTGCAGTTTTTGGCGTCGTCGGCGTTTTCCGCCGATGCCGCGCAGCACGCCCTGGTTTCTCGTCAAATTGAAGACCTCCTGATCGCAACCTTGCTTAGCCAGCACCCGCACAATTACAGTCAGGCTCTGGCAGAGCCCGTACAAACGCCGGCCAAGCAATATGTACAGCGCGCCGAAGACTACATCCGTGCTCACTACAACGAGCCCATTACCATTGACGTCCTGGCGCGACATGCGGCCATCAGCGCCCGCAGCCTTCACAAAGGCTTTCAACAGTACAAGGGCATTTCACCGATGGCGTTTCTTCGGCAGGTCAGGCTGCAGAAAGTCCGAGAGGCGCTAATCGAGGCCCGTCACATCGGCCGTTCCATACAGATCACCCGAGTCGCCCTTAACGCCGGCTTCTCGCATTTGGGCCATTTCAGTCAGGCCTATCGCGCACAGTTCGGTGAAAGCCCCAGCCAGACAGCCACCCCCAAAAAATAGGGGTGGCCGCCTGCGACCGGCATCCGCCTACGCCGCGGGCCTACCCCTCCAGTTGGGAGCCGGCTCGCCTTTATTGGCGCGCATCCGGGCACGTTTCATCAGCCCCTTGGTGACTGAGCGGTAATCATTAGCGTTGGTAGGGAGCAGCCATTGCTTGAATCGCGTCAGCGCCGACACATTCAAACCGATCTCGTTCAACATCTCGTCAATATTGTGCATCGAGAACGGAATAATATTGGTACCTCGCGCGTGCTTGCCCTCAGTGCGCTCCTGCATCCAGCGCAGACGGGTCACCACATGCTTGCGACGCTGATCCAGCGAGGGGAGATTGATATCGCCCATCAAATACGCGGCTATCCACAAGGCGGCCACTTCAGCGCTAAGCGGGCTGTAGAACGACGAGTTGTAGCCGCAGAAGTAGAGGTTGGGAACCTCTAGTGGCAGGATCTGCCGGTACAGCATGAAATTGCCTTCGTCGTCCGTGATTCGCTGCTGCAACGGGTCAGAGAAAAACGGCACCACCTGTTTGAAGCCGGTGCCGCAAACAATAAGTTCGGCGGGGACCTTGCGACCGTCGCTCAGTTCTGCCACTGGCTGACCACGATCCTGTCCCAGCCGAACAATCTCGCAGTCACGCGCCACTTCGGTTCGCCCCTCTTCAACCTGCCGATACAAGGTATCGGTAGCCAAACTGACGGTACTGCGGGCGATTCGATCGAAGGTTCCTTCGGGCACCAGCCCCAACTTCTCGAGCCGTAACTGTTTGGTGGCAACCGACTGCAACGACTTGATCATACTGTCACGAACACCTTTCCCCGGCCCGTGCAGGAAGCGCTCGAACCCACGTTGTTCGATGTAGGGGAACAGGCCTTCGCCCATACGGGTAAGCATCAAGTACTTGTAATTAAGCACGTTCATGATCTTACGGGGCATTTTCCACAGCAGTTCGCGGGCGATCACTTTGGTGGACATCGCTACCTTGCCGATTTCGGCAGCGACATCGCACGATGATTTTCCATAACCTACAATCAGCACATGTTTGCCTCGAGCCTCTTCAACATCATGAAACTCCGACGCCGCGCAAATGCGCCCTCCCGCTGCTTCGAAGGCAGCGCGCCCTTCGTATTCCGGAATGAATGGCTCTGAAAAGATTCCGTTGGCAACGACCAGCGAATCAAACTCGTATTGAGATGTCTGGTCGCTGTTCAAGTCGCGGACCGTCACGGTCCAGCCGTCGTCTGCCCGCGGCTCCGCCCGCTGCACTTCGGTATTGAGGCGGACTGAACCGTTCAAGTCGAAATGGCTGGCGTATGACTCCAGGTACTGTTGCACCTGCTCGCCGGATGGCCACTCGGGATACGAGGCAGGCATCGGATAGTCAGTAAAACAATATGTATCCTTGTTGTTCTGTGTACGCAGCCCTGGATATCTACGCGTCGCACTCCATACTCCGCCCACATCGGGCGCTTTCTCGAATACAGTTACCTCGTGACCGAATTGCGTCAGCACTTTGGCCGTACCCAGGCCGGCAAAGCCGGCTCCAATGATTCCGATCTTCATATTTGTCTCCTGTCTTGCCCGAATTTCCGTTGTTCTTGTCGTGACGCCGTGTGCGCGGCTACTGTGCCAGCAGGGGAATCGCCGGCACGCCCTGCTCGGGGCCCATGGCGCTATAGCCACCGTCAACCGCCAAGTCCGCTCCGGTAACAAAGGAAGCTTGAGAAGAACACAGGAACACAACCGCATTCGCAACTTCCTCGGGATCGCCAACACGCCCCAGCATGTGGAAAGGTGCCGCGACCTTGTCAGTCTTGACCCGGTTGCCCTGTGTGAGCTCATCCATGACGCGCGACCACGTCCATCCCGGCGACACCGAATTGACGCGTATGCCCTCACCAGCCAAGTCCAACGCCATATTGCGCGTCAGTTGGGCCACCGCCGCCTTGCTGACTGGATACAGCCAGCGTCCTGTCTGAGCGACCTTGGCACTGATGCTGCTGAAATTGACTATTGCGCCACCTCCGCGCGCCACCATGTGGGGTCGGCAGGCCTTGGCCATCATGACTGCTCCCACTACGTTGACACTCAAGCTTTGGATCCAATCTTCGCGGGTAGACTGAATTCCATCATCGACGTAGCTGCAAGCCAGATTGATGAGGAAATCGACCCCGCCGTATGCGTCGACGGTAGACGCCACGCACTTCTCGATTTGTGCATCATCAGTAATGTCAGTGGCGACAAATCGCGCGCCATCGCCCAAGTCTTTGGCAACGCGTTCACCTCCCTGCTTGTCGATGTCAGCAATGACAACCTTGGCTCCCGCGGCATGCAATCCTGCAGCGACGGCGGCTCCGATAATGGTTGCACTACCGGTGACAATGGCCACTTTATTCTTGATTCCGTTCATATTTGCCTCCTTTCCCGCTACTGTTGCGGGCTACTTTTCTCATGGAATTCTGCAAATCATTATGAGCGGCCAAGATTTGGCGACTATCCGATTACTGTCTTTTGCTATCCCAAAAGCGAAAACGGCGGCGAAATATCGCCGCCGTTGTCTGTCACGAAGCCCTGCTTATTCGGCTTCGACGAAATTCAAGGCCATGAAACCTTCAAGGGAGTCATCCTTGATCTGCATCCATGGACGAGGCAGTTTGGCTGCCATTGTTCCCGTGATGGTCGAGGCATAGGACTTGTTGCGAAAGCCCATGATGTCTTCTTCTTTGTCCTTGAGCCAGGATTTAAAAAGCTCGGCCTGCTTCTCGATCGGAAAATCGGGGTAGTCGGTGAGTGACACCAGGTCGCGTATGTACTGGGCCTGGAAATCAATCGATTCCTGCGGTGTTTCGACCGTTTCGTGCTCTTTCAGCCACCTTTGCATGTCCTCGCTACGCGCATCGGCGTCGGGAACCACAAACTCGCCCATGATGGCGTCCCGCACAAGCCAGGCCTGCGCATCGAACATATTGAAGGTGAAATACTGATCCTGCATGCCCAGGTAAATCAGCTTGGGATTCGGCTGAAAAAACACCCCCTTGTACAGGTTATCGGGATACAGGCAGTTGTGAGTCTGCAAGCGCAAATCGTCAGGCAAAAAGGGAAAGTGAAACAAGTATCCCGTGCACATGATGACGGCATCGAACCGTCTGCTGGATCCATCCTCGAAGTGAGCGACGTCACCTTCCAGACGGGTAAGCAAGGGGCGCTCCTCTATGCCATCAGGCCAGCCGTAGCCGAGCGGATCTCCACGGTGACTCAAAGTAATCGACTTCGCGCCGTACTTGTAGCACTGAGTCCCGATATCCTCAGCCGAGTAACTGCCACCGACCAGCAGCAGTTCCTGCCCTTCGAACTCCATGGCGTCGCGAAAGTCGTGAGCATGCAGCACCCGCCCGGGGAACTGTTCCAGGCCCTCAAAATAGGGCATGTTCGGTGTGGAGAAGTGACCGGTTGCCACCACCACATACTCGAATTGCTCGCACTCCTGTTCGCCGGTCTTGTGGTTCATGACCGTGACCGTGAACTTCTGGGTGTCGTCGTCGAAAGTGACCCACCGTACCGGACACTCGAATCGCACGTAGTTGAAGATCGCGCGCTTGTCCAGGCGTCCCATGATGTAGTCTTTCAGGACTTCTCGCGGGGGGTATGAGGGTATGGGACGGCCAAAATGTTTATCAAAAGAATAATCGGCAAACTCCAAGCATTCTTTTGGGCCGTTGGACCATAAGTAGCGGTACATGCTGCCATGCACAGGTTCGCCGTTTCTGTCCAGGCCGGTACGCCAGGTGTAGTTCCACATGCCGGCAATGTCGTTCTGCTTCTCATAGCAGACAATCTCTGGAAGATCCTTTACTCCTGCCAGTCGTGCAGCTTCGAAGGCTCTAAGCTGCGCCAACCCACTGGGCCCTGCGCCCAGGATGGCAATACGCGTAATTGCGGTCAAAACTAACTCCTAAAAATCACTGTTGGATGACGGATTTCTCCTCAAGAATAGGCGTCACGCGACCGTCAAAAGGCACGGACGCTCAAAATGCACCGAACCCGCCTAAGCGGGTTCCGGCGACAAATCAAAATGGTTTTGCGAGCTACGAAATGGCTCGCTGGCTTAACTTGCTTCGCGCATGGCGCGACGGCGCTCGTGCTCTTGCAGATAGCGCTTACGCAGACGAATGGACTTGGGCGTTACCTCGACCAATTCATCGTCGGCGATGAATTCCACCGCGTATTCAAGCGTCAGGCGGACGGGTGGTACCAGGTCGATATGTTCGTCTTTGCTGGTGGTACGAATATTGGTCAGCTTCTTTTCACGAATCGGATTGACGACCAGGTCGTTATCGCGACTATGGATACCAATGATCATGCCCTCGTACAGCGCGTCACCCGGATTCACGAACATACGGCCACGGTCTTGAAGTTTCCACAAGGCATAAGCCACGGCGGCGCCGTCGTCCTGACTGATCAAGACACCGTTGCGGCGCTCACCCACGCTACCTTCACGCATCGGCGCGTAGTCGTCGAAAATGTGGCTCATCAGGCCGGTGCCACGCGTCAGCGTCATGAATTCGCTCTGGAAGCCGATCAGACCGCGAGCAGGTATACGATACTCAAGACGCGTCCGGCCGCGCCCATCCGACTGCATGTCCAGAAGATCGCCCTTGCGGCGCCCCAGCTCTTCCATCACGCCGCCCTGATGACCCTCTTCGATGTCCACGGTCAGCAACTCGAAGGGCTCATGACGCACGCCGTTTATTTCCTTAATGAGCACCTGCGGGCGCGACACGGCAAGTTCATAGCCCTCGCGGCGCATGTTCTCCAGAAGAATCGTCAAATGCAGTTCGCCCCGGCCCCGTACTTCGAACACCATGTCATCGTCGGTGGGGTTAACTCTAAGTGCCACGTTGGACTTGAGCTCGCGCTCGAGTCGATCACGCAACTGACGGCTGGTGACATACTTGCCTTCGCGTCCTGCCAACGGCGAGGAGTTAACCATGAAGTTCATGGAAAGCGTGGGCTCATCGATGCGCAACATGGGCAACGGTTCGGGAGCGGAGGGATCCATGACGGTGCAGCCAATACCGATGTCCTCGATACCATTGATCAGCACAATGTCACCGGCCTCTGCCTCATCGACCAGTTGCCGGTCCAGACCACTGAACTGCAGCACCTGATTGATGCGGCCCTTGAAACGCTCGCCTTCCGGTCCAAACTGCACCAACACATCTTGTCCCGCGCGAACCTTGCCGCGGTTGACGCGTCCGATACCGATCTTTCCGACGTATGTGCTGTAGTCGATGGAAATGATCTGGAGCTGCAACGGACCATCCGCGTCGTCGTCGCGCTGAGGCACATGCTGCAATATGGCGTCAAAAAGCGGGCGCATGTCGCCGCTTCGAACGTCGTCGGTAAGGCCAGCGAAGCCCGCCAGGCCCGACGCGTAGATAATCGGAAAATCCAATTGCTCTTCGGTGGCGCCAAGCTTGTCGAACAGATCGAAAGTGGCGTTGATGACGTGGTCGGGGCGGGCACCCTGTCTATCAATCTTGTTGACAACGACGATGGGCTTCAACCCAAGGCCAAGCGCCTTTCGCGTGACGAAACGGGTTTGTGGCATGGGGCCTTCGACCGCGTCCACCAGCAGCAGTACGCCATCGACCATGGATAGCACCCGTTCGACTTCACCGCCGAAGTCGGCGTGTCCCGGAGTGTCGATGATGTTGATGTGTGTGCCTTCGTATTCGACCGCACAGTTTTTCGACAAAATGGTGATGCCGCGCTCTTTCTCGATGTCACCGGAGTCCATGACCCGCTCGGACACATGCTCGTTATCGCGAAAGGTGCCCGACTGGCGCAGCAATTGGTCCACCAGGGTGGTTTTGCCGTGATCGACGTGAGCGATGATGGCTACATTGCGCAGGGCGCGTTTCATACTTGATCCTTTGATTTTGAATTTTCGGGCCACAAGCCTTCAGGCAAGGCGTGCAGCGCTATAAGCACTGATTGCGGTGCGTCCATCGCCTGAAGTGCTTCAAGCGCGGTCGCGTTCTCAAGGCGAAATGGCCCGACCTGAGTTCGACGCAATGCGACCAAATGAGCGCCGCAGCCAAGGGTGCGCCCGATGTCCTGAGCCAGCGTACGTATGTACGTGCCTTTGCTGCAATGGACCAGAATTCGTGCATTGCTGCCATCGAACTCCAACAACTCAAGGCGGTGTATGGTTACCTTCCTGGGCGGCCGGTCCAGCTCAATACCCTGACGAGCGTATTCATAAAGAGGCTTACCATCTCGTTTCAGGGCGGAATACATAGGCGGAATCTGTTCGATTTCGCCGCGAAATCCTGCAAGTGCGAGTTCGAACTGCTCTTGCGACACTGGCTCGGCGTCTGCAGGATGCTGATAAACAATATGTCCGGTCAGATCACCGGAATCGGTTTCCTCGCCCAGGCGCAGCGTCGCCTCATAAACCTTGTCCGCCTCAAGCATCGCAGCCGAAATCTTGGTGGCCCGGCCCAGGCAGCATACCAACAAGCCCGTGGCGAAAGGGTCAAGCGTTCCGGTGTGGCCGGCCTTGCGTGCATCCAGGGCACGCTTTGCCCGCTGCAGGGCATGATTACTAGACAAACCCTCGGGTTTGTCGAGCAACAGGACACCATCGAGCATCTGCCCGCGTCGGGAAGCCATCGTCAAATCTCTCTTGTAAGCAGCAACGACAGCCCCTTCAGGACTGCTCGTCGGGGTCCTCGGGCTCGGCGGGCTCGGATGCGGAATAGCTTTGGGGACGGTTCGCTTCGTCGATAAGACGAGACAGTTCCATACCGCGGACCAGGCGCTCGTCATGGACGAAACGCAATGTGGGCACAGTGTGTATGTGCAACATCTTGAACAGCAACGAATGCAGCCAACCAGCTTTTTCGTTGAGAGCCGCTTCGGCGGCCTGGGGCTCGGCACCCATGACGGTGAAATGAACCTTGGCGTGGGCATAGTCAGCCGACAGATCGACTCCGGTAAGCGTCACCAGTCCAGCACGCGAGACATCGATCTCGCGCTGGATCAGACCGGCCAGATCCTTTTGAATCTGGTCGGCAAGCCGCGTATTGCGGCCCTGGTTCGGCCTGGATTTGTGTCGAGCCATGCTTACAGCGCCCTCGCGATCTCTTTGATTTCGAAGATCTCGAGCTGATCGCCGACTTCGATGTCGTTGTTACCCTTGAGCGTGATACCGCAGTCGAAGCCAGCCTTGACTTCCTTGACATCGTCCTTGAAGCGACGCAGGGAGTCGATGTGACCTGTCCAGTGAACCACATGATTGCGTAGCAGTCTGACTTGGGAGTCGCGTCGTACCACACCGTCGGTAACCATACATCCGGCAATATTGCCGATGCGGGATACGCTGAACACTTCACGGATCTCGACCATTCCGATCACTTCTTCGCGTTTCTCGGGTGCCAGCATGCCGGACATCGCATTGCGCACATCATCGATGGCGTCATAGATGATGTTGTAGTAGCGCAGATCGATACCGTTGTGCTCGGCCAGCTTCTTGGCACTTTGTTCGGCACGCACGTTGAAGCCAATAATGACCGCGTGTGAGGCAATCGCCAAGTTGACGTCGCTTTCCGAAATACCGCCCACGGCTGCGTGCACAACTTGCACACGCACTTCGTCGGTGGACAGCTTGAGCAGAGACTGCACCAAGGCCTCTTGCGAACCCTGTACGTCGGTCTTGACAATAAGCGACAACGTTTGCGCGCCTTCGCCAATGTTCTCAAACATGGATTCGAGCTTGGCAGCCTGCTGGCGTGCCAGCTTGACATCACGGTACTTGCCTTGACGGAACAAGGCAATCTCGCGTGCCTTGCGTTCGTCGCTCATGGCGATCACCTCGTCACCCGCCGAAGGGACTTCGGTCAGACCCTGGACCTCGACCGGCATGGCAGGCCCGGCGCTATTGATGGGTTTGCCGTTCTCGTTGAGCATGGCGCGTACGCGACCGTAGCTGGCTCCGGCCAAGATAGCGTCACCACGCGACAGGGTTCCACTTTGGACCAGAATAGTGGCGACAGGTCCACGACCCTTATCAAGACGAGCTTCAATAACAATGCCTTTGGCAGGAGCATCGACCGGAGCTTTGAGCTCAAGCATTTCGGCTTGCAGCAAGACGTTCTCGAGCAATTCGTCGATACCCTGGCCAGTTTTGGCCGACACGGGCACAAACGGCACGTCGCCACCGTACTCTTCAGGCACCACTTCTTCTGCCACGAGCTCCTGCTTGACGCGTTCGGGATTGGCTTCCGGCTTGTCGATCTTGTTGATGGCGACAACCAAAGGCACCCCGGCCGCCTTGGCGTGGTGAATGGCTTCCTTCGTTTGCGGCATGACGCCGTCGTCGGAGGCAACCACCAGAATGACGATGTCGGTTGCTTTGGCGCCGCGCGCACGCATTGCTGTAAACGCCTCGTGCCCCGGGGTATCGAGGAAGGTGACAACACCGCGCTCGGTCGTGACACTGTATGCGCCGATATGCTGCGTAATACCGCCAGCTTCGCCAGAAGCTACCTTTGCGGTACGAATGTAGTCGAGCAATGAAGTCTTGCCGTGATCGACGTGGCCCATGACGGTAACTACCGGCGCGCGAGGCAATGCCTCGACTTCGCCCATCTCGCTTTCTGCTGCATCGAGGAAAGCCTCAGGATCGTCCAGCTTGGCCGCAATAGCGGTGTGCCCAAGTTCTTCGACCAAGATCATGGCTGTTTCCTGATCGAGCACCTGGTTGATGGTAACCATCTGACCCAGTTTCATCAGATGCTTGATCACCTCGGCCGCCTTGACTGACATTTTGTGAGCCAGGTCGGCGACAGTGATGGTCTCGGGAACGTGTACTTCGCGAGCGATGAACTCAACGACCTGCGGCTCTTTACGCTGCTCGGCCTGCGCCTGCCTATTGCGGCCACGACCCGCCTTACCGGATTTCCCGGACGCGCGCCAACCGTCGCGGCTGGGGCTGGCAGGTGCGGCGTCGGCGCGCGCAGCCGGCTTCTTGCGACCACTATCATCGCTCCAGGCAGTGGACACCTCGGAGCCTTTTACCGTTTTCTTGACATCGCCTGCAGCCTTGCCGTCTTTCTTGGCACCCTTTCCAGCCGGCTTATGCAAAGTACCGGAGATATTCCCCGGTTCCGGCTCGGGCGCCTTCAGGACCTTGCGAGGACGACTGAGCATCTGGCGCAGAGCGGCGGCTTCGGCCTCGGCCGCTTTACGCGCTCGCTCGCGTTCGTCTCCACGCGCTTGCTGTTCGGCAGCAACGTCGATTTCTTCGTTGTCTTCCGACGGCTTTGCCGCGACGGATTTTTTCGCGGAAGTGGTATCTGCGTTCTTGGCGGGAGGCTCTTCGACAGGCGGCTCGGATTTTTCCGTTAGCTCGGGTGCTTCCGGCTCGTCGGCCTGTTTGACTGCGGCCGGTTCGGCATCTGCAGCTTCAGCCGCTGGCTCGGGTTGCTCAACCTCAGCTTGAGGAGCGTCTTCGGGCTCGACCTTGACCAGCTCCTCCGGTTGCTGGGGAGCTGGCTCTTCGGGAGCCTCTGGAGCCTCGGGAGCGCTTGACTCGACCGGCTCGGAAACAGGTGCTGCAGCAGGAGCAGCAACCTGTTCGGACTGAGCAACTTGAACACTATCGCTGGAGTCTTCAGCTTTTTCGACGGCCGCACTCGCCTCGTCAGCCTTCGCGGCTTCGGCTTCGGCCTTGGCTGCCGCTTCGGCCTTGGCGGCCTCGGCCATGAGTTCTGCGGGATCACGTCGGACAAAGACGCGCTTCTTGCGCACTTCGACCGGAATCGTCCGAGAGCGCCCGGAACTGTCGGCCTGGCGGATCTCGGAAGTTTGGCGGCGCGTCAGCGTGATCTTCTGCCCTTCGGAAGCTCCGTGGGCACGCCGTAAAGACTCGAGCAGCTTCGCCTTGTCTGCGTCGGTGACGCCATCGTCAACCGACTGGAGTTCAACGCCAGCGGCACGCAACTGCTCTAGCAGCACGTTGGCAGGCATTTTCAGCTCGACTGCGAACTGGGCGACGGTGTTACTCGACATTCGACTCTCTCTTACTTACAACTACGTTTTTAATAAATATGGGTTCAGTCCGACATGATGGCACTCATGCTTCGTCGCTGAACCAATGGGCTCGTGCCTTCATGATGAGGGCGCTGGCCGCTTCTTCGTCCAACTGGGTGATCTCTGAAAGTTCGTCAGTGGCCAATTCAGCCAGGTCATCCAGGGTATATACATTGTGCTCACCGAGCTTGACCGCAAGCTCGGGGGTCATTCCCTCGAGTTCGAGGACAGCGGGATCGACCTTCTGCACCTGCTCTTCTTGGGCGATCGCCTCTGTGAGCAATGCATTACGTGCCCGCAGACGCAATTCATTGACGGTATCTTCGTCAAACGCATCAATTTCGAGGAGCTCCTGGATTGGCACGTATGCGATTTCTTCCAGGCCGGTAAAGCCTTCATCAATAAGAATATCGGCAACCTCTTCGTCGACGTCCAGACGAGTGATGAAAGTCTGACGCAATTCGGCCCGCTCTTCGTCCTGACGGTTCTGGCTTTCTTCGGGAGTCATGATGTTGATCTGCCAGCCAGTAAGCTCGGAAGCCAGGCGTACGTTCTGACCGCGAGCCCCAATGGCCTTGGGCAGGTTCTCGGCGTCGACGACAACATCCATGGCGTGACGATCTTCGTCGACCACAATGGATTCCACGTGCGCGGGCGCCAAGGCACCGATGACAAATTCGGCCGGATCATCAGACCACAACACGATATCGACCTGTTCGCCACCCAACTCGTTACGAACCGCGGTGACTCGCGAACCGCGCATGCCGACGCAGGTGCCGATGGGATCGATACGCTTGTCGTAGGCCACCACAGCAATCTTGGCCCGAACGCCCGGATCACGCGCGGCAGCCTTGATTTCAAGCAGACCCTGCTCGATTTCGGGCACTTCGTTTTCAAACAGCTGACGAATGAACTCGGGTGCGGTGCGTGACAAAATGACCTGCTGGCCGCGAGCTGAATGATCGACCTTATATACCCATGCACGAATGCGATCGCCAACCCGGATGTTTTCCTTGGGGATCATTTCGGTGCGGGGCAAACGCGCTTCGATCTTGCCGGTTTCAATAATGGCGTCGCCCTTGTCCATGCGTTTGACGGACCCGGACACAATGGTTTCGCCACGCTCCAAGAAGTCGTTGAGCACTTGCTCACGCTCGGCGTCGCGAATGCGCTGCAAGATGGCCTGCTTGGCTGCCTGAGCCCCAATTCGACCGAACTCCTCGGGCTCGAGGGGCTCTTCGATGTATTCACCGACCTCGATACCCGGCACAAGTTCCTGGGCTTCGGAGTAAAGCTCTTGCTGATCGGGCTCTTGCAGGCCCGCTTCGTCGGGCACAACCAGCCAACGCCGAAACCCCTTATGGGCTCCGGTTTCGCGATCAATGGAAACACGCACATCGGCGTCTTCCTTGAAGCGCTTTTTCATGGCGGACGCCAAAGCGTTTTCAAGCGCTCCGAACACCACTTCGCGCTCTACGTTCTTTTCACGCGCGAGGGCGTCAACCAATAGAAGAATTTCGCGACTCATCGCTTTTTACCCTTGAAATCAAGTACGGGATCCAATTTGGCACGATCAACATCATCGAAGACGAAGTTCAAGACCTTGGCCTCGCCGGATTTACCTTCGGGCTCGAGTTCGAGCTGAAAGGACGGGCCGGCATCCTCGCCTGCGTTGTCAGAGGCATGCAATATGCCCGAAAAAACCTTGCGACTGTCTATGGCCTGGCGAAGCTTTATTTCGACCCGATGCCCGGCAAATCGCTGAAAATCGGCGACCGTCTTAAGCGGACGATCGACTCCTGGCGACCCAACTTCAAGGCGCTTGTAATCGATGTTTTCGACTTCAAAAACCCGTGACAGCTGCTTTGAAACCCGCTCGCAATCTTCTATGCGCACTCCGCCGTCTCGGTCGATGGTGACGCGGAGCAAGCCCAACGGGGCGCGCTCGACATCGACAAGCTCGACTTCCATACCAGCAATAGCTTGTTGTGTCAGTGCGAATAAATCTGCCATAAACTCAAAAAAAAAGGGCTGTCATCCAGCCCATATTGCTGCGCCACCGATGCCCTGCCGTATGCCGGCCAGGCGCCGGGCGCACTAAAAAATGTGCCGCTATATTTCAGTGCTGTAAAACAACCCTTTGCCCAAAGGCCTTGCTTAGCAAGCCCACTGTCACAAACACATATAGCTGTAAAGCTCTATATTCTAACAGAAATAGGCAAAAGATCGTGGTTTATCGCGACCTTACCTCAAAAAAAGCGGTACACACAGCCACAGCCAGCGCACGAATGCGCCTGGCGGGCTGCGCTACGTCGCTTTATCGGCCGCGTCCGCCGATAATCCCCAGCCGCGACTCGTGAGCAGAAGCACTGCGCGGCTGCCAATCGTCGCCACGTGACGGGCGACCGGCCTTGCCGGACCTACGGCTGGACGGCTTGGCATCACCTTGTCGGGCTGCGGGGTTGCCGGAGCCCTTCCCTTTGCGCGCGGCAGGCCGCTTCTCGGCAGTTCCATTGGCACTCTGCGCAGCAGGCTTGGCGCCCGCGACGGGTTTGCGACGTCCTTGCTTCTTAGGCTTCTTGACTCCGGCCTCGGGGTGCCCGTTAGGCAGCCCACCACTGAACATCAGCCCGGTGCCATAGGGATCGGAGGGAAAGGTTTGGGTGGTAGTAGCCTTGACAGTGCGTCCCCCTGATAATTTGCCACGCCGGCTGATCTTCGCGCCGTTCAACCCGTTACGCTCGAGGGTTCCGAAACCCGGAGGCAAGGCGTTCTCATTGGAAACTGGCTGGCGTGACTTGCGCCCACGCTTGGCGTCGCCTGCCTCACCGTCGGCACTGATCAGACCCAATTGAACCATAAGCGCGGTGACGAGAGAGCCGTCAAGCTCTTCCCAGCGGCCGCGGCGCAGATTTCGCGGCAGTACGACCTCGCCGAATCGCGTACGGATCAAGCGGCTCACCGTGACTCCTGCCGCTTCGAACATGCGTCGTACTTCGCGATTACGGCCTTCGTGCAAAGTAGCGCGATACCAGCGATTGCTGCCTTCACCGCCAATAAACTCAAGCACGCCAAATTTTGCCAGGCCGTCATCAAGCTCAACACCTTCTACCAGACGCGCCTGTTGTTCGGGAGTCAGGTCTCCTAACACGCGTACCGCATATTCTCGCTCGGCGCCGTAGCGCGGGTGCATGAGGCGGTTGGCCAGGTCACCAGAGGTCGTCAGGATAAGCAATCCTTCGGTGTTGAGATCCAAGCGGCCAACCGACAGCCACTTGCCTGCCTTAACCTTGGGCAAGCGAGCGAATACCGTGGCTCGGCCCCCCGGATCATCGTGGCTCACGATTTCACCAGCAGGCTTGTGATACAGAATGACCCGAGGCGGCTTTGAGGAGTTGGGGCGGGCAATCAAGCGACCATTCACCCTGACCTGGTCCTGAGCACCAACGCGTTGCCCAATATGTGCGGGCTCACCATTGACCGAGACGCGCCCCGCAATGATCAGCTCTTCCATTTCGCGTCGCGAGCCGACGCCGGCGTCAGCCAACACCTTGTGCAGCTTAGGCATTACGGCTTCGCTACTCAGGTACTTGCCCAGGCGTTGTTCCATCTTGGCTTCCTTCTCGAGGTAGGCCAGCGCTTGATCCGTTTCTTTCTCGGTGCCGGCTTTCGTGACGCCTTTCGAACGAGGGGCGCGCGCGGGTCGGCTCGCCGTTCCATCAGTAGCCTCAGACGCAACCTGCTCGGCCGCTGGCTCGGCCGCATCACCGCGACGGCGCCTGAACGGCGTGCGCAGCTTTCGACCTCGGCGCGGGGAACTTGGCTTGTCTTCTGCGTTACCGTTTGGCTCGGCGTCTGTTTCGTGATTTGCCAGCAACTGGTTTTCGGTTGCGGCAGGTTGCTCTGCTGAATTCATATTGTCAGAAATACTCCATTTCAATCTTTATCGTGTTCTTGAATAGCCGACTCGCGCGCCAGCTGTTCGTCAAGGTCATCGTCGCCATCAGGCTCCAGGGCGTCGGTCAATACTTCCGACTCAGACGCAGTTTCTGCAGCGCACTTTGTGTTGTCGGCCTGACTACCTGGCGCAAGGTACTCATCTGCTTCATGCGTACCTGCGAGCGGATCATCGAGCATTTCAGGTTCAGAAATCGGAACCTCTTCGAAATCGAGTCCTGCCAGCGCAGCGATATTGTCCTGGGTGTCGAGCTGGGGCAACTCATCGAGTGCCTTCAGCCCAAGATCGTCCAGGAATTGTGTTGTGGTTCCTAAAAGCGCAGGCCGGCCCGGCGCATCGCGATGTCCGAGAACTTCGATCCAGCCGCGCTCTTCGAGCGTTTTTATGATTTGGGACGACACACTGACACCACGAATATCTTCGATATCTCCGCGGGTAACAGGCTGACGCCAAGCAATGATAGCGAGCGTTTCAAGCACTGCGCGGGAATACCTAGGAGGCCGCTCGGGATTCAAGCGCTCGAGGTAGCGCTGCATCTCGGCACGACTTTGAAACCTGTATCCATTCGACAGCTGTACCAGTTCGAGCCCTCTGTCTGCCCAGGCTTCCTGCAAGACCTCCAGGTACCCGCGCAACTCGGCCGGACCCGGCCCGGACTCGCTAAACAACCGGCTCAATTGCTCGATCGACAACGGCTCATCCGCACACAACAGTGCGGCTTCCAAGACTCGTGTTATCTGTGATTCTGTCATCAATGGGTCGGTGGTTTAGCCACCTGATTTGCATGAAAGTAAAAAGCGCGTTAATATTTCATCTTCCAGACGCGGGGTGGAGCAGTCTGGCAGCTCGTCGGGCTCATAACCCGAAGGTCGTAGGTTCAAATCCTGCCCCCGCAACCAGATTCAAAATGGGTCAAACGCAAAAGCGTTTGGCCCATTTTTATTTTGCTGGCAAAAACGCTGGAATATTTGGCAAGAACGAATTCAGCACGTGCTTCTACCATCGTAATCGCCTCAGCCACTAATGTGGTAACCGCCTTATTTGTGAGCGCCGTACCCATGGCAGATATGAGGCACGAATCCAGGGCGCTGCCGGACTGATCCGGGGCGACTCCGTCATTAGAAACACAAGCAGTTAAATACATATATGCCAACCAGCCAAGAACCTTCAGCTAGAACTTTGCCTGTCGCCGGCACCATGGCCAACAATCAAATATTTGGACGTATGCTGTAGTCGCAACAGCCGGCAACGCAACTGACATCGCTGTAGATGCGAAGCCAGGCCGGCACGAAAAGCAAAGTACGAGTTAGTGTTCAGTACAGCCCTTGCTGATTCGAAGTGGAATCCGAAGCCGGGCATCAGTTATTTTGAATTTGCTTAAACCCGTCTGAACACCGGTTGGCACCGGAGAATGCATCGAGAACGGATTACGGTCGAAAAAGCTCGCGTGCTGCAAGCGGCTTAGTAGCCTTATTTAATTAAGCCGACCAAAAAATATTAGCGATATTTTTTCTTATTACACCATTGCGGGCGACTTATTGCAATCCTCACGTCGCAAACAAAATATCATTTTTACAACGTCACTTACAACGGAATGCCTGCCTGTATTCCCTCTTCTGAAAGGATGTCTCTGAGTTGGCGCTCAAAGTCAGGCGCATTATGGCCGGTCACGATGAACACAAGAACTGGCTGCGCAGGTGGAGCCGACTGCGTGTCAAGATCCGGTAGTGCCTCAACCGGATATAGCTGCCTGTGGACCCCGTGCACGGCACTCAGTCCTGCACCCTGCCCGAGGTGTAGCAAGCCTTTGACGCGCAACAGATCAATACCCGGCAGTTCATGAACCCGCCCCATGGCCCGGTGAAACGCAGCTTGTGACACTTCGCCGTCAATGGGCAGGGTCACCACTTGAACTGCATCGTGAGTGAAACGCCGCGTGTTGAAATGGCCTTCCAGCGGCAGCTCGGGAGATCGCGATACTTTCCGCGCGAGGGTTTTCTCGACCGTCGCAGCGGCCAGCAAATCATCCAGGCGAGGTAATGCCTGTTGATCAAATATTTCTGCCTCTTCATTGACTTCGAGCACTGCATTGACCAGTGACTCTTTCTCGGCGCGTGAGACCAGATCTGTCTTGCTTAAAACAACAACGTCCGCCTGAACCAACTGTTGGAGTGCCTGCGAGTAATCATTGAGCTGGGTCAGACCGAAAGTACAGTCAACCACTGTGATGCAACCGGCATAGACATAGCGGTCACGCAGAAAGCCTTCGTATTTGAGGGTATGCATCACTGCAGCGGGGTCAGCAAGCCCAGTGGTCTCGATCACGATTCGCGAAAATGTGGGAATGGTTTTGTGCAGAGCCGACAGAAACAAGTCGCGCAAGGCCTCTATCAGATCGCCTCGCACACTGCAGCACACACACCCGGATTCCAGCAGAATGACGTTGTCGCTGATATGCCTGACCCGCTCGTGATCAATACCCACCGAGCCCACCTCGTTGACCAGCAATGCGATTCGTCGAACCTGCTCCGGGTCGGCACGGTCGGCGGCCAGTATCCGATTCAGCAGCGTAGTCTTGCCGCTTCCCAAGAACCCCGTGACCACCGTGACTGGAATCCTGTTGCTCATGGCTCGCCCCTGTGAAGGAAAATCACTACACTTTGACTACCCGAATCATTCTTCAAAGCTTTTGGTTGCCGCCTTGTCTGAACATTTTTCTTTGGTAGAACATATCAGCGATATTAACGCCGAACAATGGAATAGTCTGGCTCAGGGCCACCCCATGCTACGGCACGAATTCTTCCTGGCACTCCAGGAGACCGGCTGCGCCAATTCGCAGACTGGATGGTCACCCCACTTCCTGGCCTTGTACCGGGATGGATACCTTGCGGCAGCGATGCCCTTGTACCTCAAGTACCATTCTCGCGGCGAGTACGTCTTCGACATGGCCTGGGCACGTGCTTTTGTCGAACACGGGCTGCGCTACTATCCAAAGCTGCTGTCAGCGGTACCATTCACGCCGGTGCCGGGACCCCGGCTTCTGGCCCGAAGTCATGATGACCGCGTTCTGCTTGCGCAGCAGGCCATCGAGCTGGCCACTCGAAATGAACTTTCTTCCCTACACGTGCTGTTTCCGGCGCCCCCCGACATGGCCGCGCTGAAAGACGCAGGGTTCATTTTCCGCGAAAGCATCCAGTTCCACTGGCACAACGCCGGATATCGGGATATGGACGACTTCCTGTCCCGGTTCAATCAGAAGAATCGCAAGAAGCTCAAGCAGGATCGCAAGAAGTCAGAGCAGGCTGGTGTCAGGTTCCGCTGGATCAAGGGTAACGACATCAGCGACGACACACTGGAATTCTTTTATGCGTGCTACGTACGCACGTATTTCGAGCACGGGAACCCGCCGTATTTGAACAAGGAGTTTTTTCAGCGGCTTGTTGACGCCATGCCCCATAATCTAATTTTTGTGATGGCATATCAAGAGACCGCACCGATAGCCTGCGCGTTGAACATTCAAAGCGACGATACCCTCTATGGCCGATACTGGGGCGCCACGAAGTTCATTTCAGGACTTCATTTTGAGACCTGCTACATGCAAGCCATTGAGTATTGCATTGCGAAGGGTTTACAGCGGTTTGAAGGTGGCGCTCAGGGCGAACACAAACTGGCAAGAGGCATGTTGCCAGTACGAACCTATTCTGCGCATTGGATTCGCGACGCCCGTTACGCCCATGCAATTGCCGATTTCCTGGAACGTGAAACCGCCGCCATCGACGAGTATGCCGAAGTCCTTGAAGAGCACAGCCCGTTCAAGAAAGCGGCTCAGGACCCGGCCGGTGCCCCCTGACCCCGCCGATTATTTCTTCTTGTCGTCGTCGGATGGGGTGGGTGAAAGAAAAGGAAAGACGTTGAACATGGAACGCGTCTGATCCTGCATTTGATCCTGCATCTGCACGAAGAGATTCTTGCTCTGATCGATGTAGTTATTCATCATGGTTTGCAGTATGGGCGTCTGCACGTTCATGAACTGGTTCCACGCTTCGGGGCCAAACTGGGGTCCGTAAAGACCATTCGACTGCTCGACCACCCGCTCCTGAATTTCCATGAATGCCTGGATATTCTTATCAAGAAACGAGCCCATCACGCCCTGCATCGAGTGACCGTAAAAGCGGATGATTTGTCGAAGCGCCATGGAAGAGAAAATTGGCTTGCCGCCGCTTTCTTCTTCGAGAATGATTTGAAGAAGGATGCTTCGAGTCAGGTCTTGCGAGGTCTTGGCGTCGACAACTTCGAAGTCTTCGTTGTCGAGCACCAATTGTTTTACGTCTGCCAGCGTGATGTACGCGCTGGTATGAGTATCGTAGAGCCGCCGATTTGGGTACTTCTTGATAAGTCGTGGCGTACTGGCCTTTTGCGATTGCGTCATATCAGGAGGTCGACTATGAATTATTTGAACAGCGTTGAAATAAGCGGATCTGCACTACGTCTTAGCCCATGTGCAGGCCGCCGTTGAGTGAAAAATCGGCCCCCGTGGCGAAGCCCGATTCTTCGGACGCCAGCCATGCAACCATCGAGCCGATTTCATCCGGAGTTCCAAGCCGCTTGACCGGAATGGTGCTGACGATTTTTTCGAGTACGTCAGGACGCATGGCCCTGACCATGTCGGTACCAATATAGCCGGGCGAAATCGTGTTGACCGTCACACCCTTGCTGGCGACTTCCTGAGCTAGCGCCATGGTAAACCCGTGAATGCCCGCCTTCGCGGTGGAGTAGTTGGTCTGGCCGAACTGCCCCTTTTGTCCGTTAACGGAGCTGATGTTGATAATGCGCCCCCATTGATTTTCGATCATGCCTTCAATGACCTGCTTGGTAACGTTGAACAGGCTGTTGAGGTTGGTATCCATGACTGCGCGCCAATCGTCTCGGGTCATCTTGCGAAACAGTCCATCGCGCGTGATACCCGCGTTATTGACCAGCACAGCCACTGGGCCATGTTCGGCCCTGACCTTCTCGAACGCCGCAACCGTGGAATCCCAGTCAGCGACGTTGCCGACCGATGCATAAAATTTGTATCCCAGCGCGGCCTGCTCTGAAAGCCACTGCTGATAATCGCGGCTGGGGCCGCAACCCGCAACAACGGTGTATCCTTCTTTAGCCAGGCGCTGACATATGGCGGTTCCGATGCCGCCCATGCCTCCTGTTACGTAAGCCACTTTGCCGCTCATGTGCTTCTCCTTGTTGCGAAGGTGTGGTGCCGCTTAACTGTTTGTCCCTAAGGGGACCGAACTTTCACATACCGCCCAGGCGCCGGCTCGATCGATCCGAACCGGGCGTTGCCCAGCGTCTTGACCGCCCTCTTCCGGCTACCGGAATAGTCGGACAGCCACTTTACCCAATCGGGCCACCAGCTGCCGGCATGCTCGGCCGCCTGCTCGAGCCAGGCGTCAGGGTCGCCCGGCATGTCGGAATGCGGAACGGATGCCGACATCGCCCAGTAGCATCGACGCCCCTGTGAAGGTGGGTTGATGACCCCCGCAATATGGCCCGAGGCTCCCAGGACGAATCGCTGGCTGCCTCGCAAGAGGCCGGTGCTGGCATACGCCGATTTCCATGGGACGATGTGATCTTCACGCGACCCATATACGTACGTGGGCATATCCAGCGTGCTGAGATCAATTGAATGTCCGTCGATCTTGATTTCCCCCGGGTTCCGGATTCGGTTCTCAAGGTAGGCGTTACGCAAATACCAGGTGAAATACGGGCCCGGTAGATTCGTACCATCGGCGTTCCAGAATAAAAGGTCGAAAGCGGGTGGTGCCTCGCCCTTCAGGTAATTATCGACCACATAGTTCCAGACAAGCTCGTTGGGTCGCAGGTAAGAAAACGTCGTGGCGAACTCGCGCGCTGTCATGAGCCCCCCACCACCTAACTGACGCTCGCGAGCCTGCACATGAAGCTCATCGATGAAAATATCAAGTACGCCCGTGTCGCTGAAATCGAGCAGCGAAGTCAAGAGAGTCAGCGACGCGACGGGGTCGTCACCCTTTGCCTTGGCCAGGGCGAGGGCTGAGGCCAACATGGTTCCGCCCACGCAGAACCCCAAGGCATTGACTTGCTTCTGGCGCGACACATCGCAGGCCACTTCGATAGCCTGCAGGACACCATGTTGCAGATAATCGGCCCAAGTAGAGGAATCGACGCCATCATCATCCATGACTTGCGGATTACGCCAGGAAATCATGAACACCGTGAAGCCTTGCTCGACTGCGTGGCGGACAAACGAGTTGTGCGGCTGCAGGTCGAGGATGTAGAACTTGTTGATGTTGGGCGGGACAATAAGCAGGGGGCGTCGATACACCGTAGGCGTCTGCGGCGCATACTGAATCACCTGCATCAAGGAGTTTTCGTAAACGACAGCGCCGTCAGTGACTGCCAGATCGCGCCCCACCTCGAACCGATTTTCGTCAGTTTGAGTGATGCGCCCTTTCTGAATGTCGTTCAGAAGATTGAACAGCCCCTTGCGTAAGGATTCGCCTTGAGTTTCGGTGAGCCGCTGTTGGGCATCGGGATTGGTCGCCAAAAAGTTGGCCGGAGACATGGCCTCGACCCACTGCATGCAGTTGAAGCGCAAACGCTCGTGAGCTTTATCGGGCAGCTGGACGGCATCGACCATTTGCTGAACCGCCCGGGCAGAAAGCAGATAGGCATGCGCCATGACGAGACTGGCCGGGTTGGAGGCCCAGGCGCTGCTCTTAAAGCGACGGTCGGTCGGTGGGGAAAGAGTGCCGTTGCGGGCTCGCGAAAGCATGTCAGCCCACCCTTTTGAGAACTCTGCCTGGATGCTGGCCAGTCTCTCGGGCGAGACGCCGACCGGGACAGGCCATTCAGTTGAAGACGGGGCGTGCATCGTGCAATCCTACGTATGACTCTTGTCTGGAATGTTGTACTGCAACAAGTACAGTGTCAATCAGGGTAAGTCGCTAGCTCATCGAGCCAGGCCACCGTGGCCATTCGGCCCGTGCGGCCGTCGCGACGATAGGAATAGAACATGTCCTGGTGGGCGTGGGTACATAACCCGCTCATTCCGATGGTGGTGACACCTGCTTTTTTCAGTCGGTGATAAGCCAACCCTGAGAGATCTGCCTGCCAGCGCTTTGGGCGACCGGGCAGAAAATAGGCGGCCGCCTGGGCATCCTGATCGGCAAATATGTGGCGCACTTCATCGCCCACTTCAAACGCACTCTGACTGATGGCCGGGCCGATCCATGCGCGCCACGAGGCATTTGGCACGCGCTCTTGCATGGTAGTCAGGGTAGACTCAAGTACACCCTGTGCCAGTCCGCGCCAGCCGGCATGCGCCAGCCCCAATATCGTGCCCTTATCGTCAGACAATACAACGGGCAGGCAATCGGCAGTCATGATGCAAAGCACTCGTCCTCGTGTCTGGGTAATGGCCGCGTCCGCAGTCGGGTCGCCACCGGATTGCGACAGCGTGCTCGCCTTGCACGGTTGATTCGGTCGGCTGATTATGCGATTCGAGTCGGCATCGAACACATCTGTACCGTGCACTTGCTGCAGCCAAACAGGTGTACCGGGCAGTGTGACCGCCAGACGTTGCCGGTTGGCGTGTACGGAGGCTGGTTCATCGCCGACGTGGTCGCCCAAATTGAAAGTATCGAATGGCGCAGTGCTCGCGCCTTCCGTCGGGCTCCACTCGGCTGCGTCAGCAGAAACCGCAGGCCAACGGTGAATCAGACGCACAGTGCAAAAATAGCTGACGCCTCGCCAGGGGTTCCCCGAAATTACCGGAAGGCCTTTCCAGTTCAGGATTCCCACAGGATAACCTCCTGGGCCTGGACAATGTCAGTCGGAAGCGGAGCTGCAAACGTAAGACGCGTTCCTGTGCCGGGCTCATCGAAACTCAAAGCTCGTGCGTGCAACATCTGCCGCTGCATTCCGCCAATCTCCTTGCCTCCGTAAAGTACATCAGCCACCAAGGGATGCCCAAGACAGGCCATATGAACCCGAATCTGGTGAGTTCGACCGGTTTCCAGGCGACAGACAACCTCGGTGACCAGGCCACCCGGCTCCAGTCGACCTATGCGCTGAGGCTCATAATGTGTGATGGCCGGCTTGGGTGCGATGGGGCGGTCGGTAGACATGCGTACGGGAACACGTGCGTCTCGACCGATGGACAAATCAACTCTGCCTGCCGTCGACAAGGCTCCGTGTACGAGCGCAATGTACTCGCGGCTGACCGTCCTGGCCTGTAGCTGCCGCACGAGATGAGTCTGGGCCTGTTCGGTTCGCGCCACTATCAATAAGCCCGACGTGTCTTTATCGAGGCGATGCACAATGCCCGCTCTGGGAACGCGTGCCAGCTCGGGATAGCGATAGAGAAGCCCGTTCAGCAGAGTGCCGGACCAATTGCCCGCTCCCGGATGTGTTACCAGTCCTGCCGGCTTGAAAACCACGATCCATGCGACCCCTTCATCGACAACCTCGAAGTCGACCGGCTCGGGCGAAAACGCCATGTCTTCCGGTGCCACCTGAGGCCAGACCGTGATTTCGTCACCGGGGCCGACCATCTGTCTGACGCGGGCGGGGCTTCCGTTCACTAGTACGTGACCGTCCTCTATCCACCCTTGCAGGCGGCTGCGTGAATGCTCGGGAATCAACTTGGCCAAGACCTTGTCCAGACGCTCGGGTCGAGCCTTGAGGGGCTGACGAAAACTCTGGGACGATGGCGCGGTTAAACTATCTTGCTCGATATTTGTGTCAGGCATGGCGACTAACCATATAATCTGCCTGCATACTAACACCAAGGACTCTTTCGTGATTCGCTCCGACTTCCTACCATCGCGCTTTTCCGCCCTGTCTAAGTGGGCACGCGCCCTCGGCGCCCTGACCGTCGTTTTGGCTGTCGCGGGCTGCGGCTCGTTCAAGGGCGACGTAGATCCTACCGCCGGCTGGAGTGCCGAACGCCTTTATGAAAGCGCTCGCACGGAAATCAGCGACGGCAACTGGAACGACGCCCGTACGCGACTTGAGGCAGTTGAGGCTCGGTACCCGTTCGGCGGTTATGCTCAGCAAGCCCTGATGGACCTGGCCTATGTCAACTGGAAAGACGACGAGCCCGAGCAGGCGCTGGCTGCAATCGATCGCTTCCAGCAGCAATATCCCAATCACGCCGGCACAGATTACATGCTCTACCTCAAGGGCCTGATCACCTTCACTCCCCCAAGTGCCCTGTTCGCGCGCTTTACCCGCCAGGATCCGAGCGAGCGCGACCCCAAGGGCCTGCGGGAATCGTACGAAGCGTTTAACGAGCTGATCGCCCGCTATCCCGACAGTCGATATGCCGAAGATGCTCGCAAGCGTGTTGCATGGCTGGTTACCACCTTGGCCCAGAACGAAGTCCATGTCGCTCAGTACTACTTTGAGCGCAAGGCATACCTGGCTGCTGCCAACCGCGCACAGACCGTCGTCACCGATTTCCAGGGAGTGCCGGTAGCTGAAAAGGCGCTATACATCATGTATTTATCGTACGACAAGCTCGATATGCCCCAGCTGCGTGACGACGCCAAGCGGGTGCTCGACGAAAACTTCCCCAATAGCAAATACTACGAGCAGGGTCTCGAAGAACCCGTCAACCACTGGAACCCGCTCAACTGGTTTTAAGAGTTCGACTTTCGTAAAATGCCACCGCCTGCGCCGGCTCGCGGGTCCGCGCAAAAGGTGGCAGGCCTCGCCAAAGCAGGCGTCCGTACGGCTTGTCCACAAGTCGGGTATCACCCACCATTAACACGCCCCAGTCGCGCTCCGACCGGATCAGGCGACCCGCTCCCTGCTTCAGCGCGATAGCCGCTTCTGGCACTTGGTATTCCATGAAGGGATTACCACCGCTGTTTCGGCACTGATTCAGTCGTGCTTCCAGTACCGGATCATCAGGCGGCGCAAACGGAAGCTTGTCGATGGCTACCAGGGTGAGCGCATCGCCCGGCACGTCAATGCCTTCCCAAAAGCTTGCGCTGCCCACCAGCACGGCGTTGCTGGCAGTGCGGAATCGTTCAAGCAAGGCGCGCCGCGAACTGTCTCCCTGTTTCAGCAGAAGTCGTTCAATATCGCGGTCTTCGAATTCCTCTTCGAGAAGTTCGGCAATGCGGTCCACGGCACGAAGCGTGGTGCACAACACCAGTACCCCTCCTGGAGCGACTTCGATCAACGGCGCCAGAACTTCGACGAATCTTTGGTTGAAATTGGGATGACTGGGCAAGGGCAAGTTCTGAGGCACCAGCAACAGACCCTGTGTGGAGTAATCGAAAGGAGACTCCCAGCGCAGTGTCTGGGCATCCCACAGTCCCAGTTGCCGTTGAAAATGGTCGAAGTTGCCATTTACTGACAGGGTGGCAGAAGTCATCACCCAGGTCTGGTCGGGACGGCGGAAACGGGAAAAGATTCGCGCGACCGACAACGGCGCGCTATGCAAGCGCATATGGCTTGTACTTGTCTCTACCCACCGCACAGAAGCCTCGCGGTCGTCTCGTTCGAGCGCATTGATGCCTTGACGGTCGGGTTGGCTCCATTGGAAAACGCGCGCCCGCAGCTCCAGACAGGCATTGGCAGCCGCAGCCAGATCCGGATGTTTTTCGGCCACGGCTTGCAGCAAGTCTGCTGCGCGATCCATCGCCTGAATCAAGCCGCTTAACGCTGTGTCGAACTCTTCGGCATTGGGCACCGCATCGAAGGTGGCTTTGCGCCCCGGAAGTCGGTCTATGCTCGCCGTGGAAAGACGAAGTGTGCGGGCGGCGTGCTCGACCGCCTTGCCAAGCTCGCTCCAGTTGGTTGCTTCCCGCGCGTGGGCCAGCCCTGCTGCTTCGATATTTCGTGCCAGGTCAAGCAATTGGTGCGACGAAACGCTGATTCCAAGGAACCGTGTAGCGATGTCCGGCAGCTGGTGCGCCTCGTCGAACACGACCATATCCACCGAAGGCAGCAGTTCCGTGATGCCTTCTTCGCGCAAGGCGAGGTCAGCCATGAACAACGCATGATTGACTACCACCAGATCCGCTTCCTGGGCTTGCTTTCGTGCCTTGAGCACGAAGCAATCACGTACGTGGGGACAGTCCTGACCCAGGCAGTTTTCGCGTGTTGACGTGACGCGGTTCCAAATGTCGGCGTCCTCCGGCACTTCGGCCAGCTCGGCTCGGTCGCCATTCCGCGTCTTTTGTGCAAATAACTGAATGTGGCGCAGCTGCCCTACTTCGGCGCGCGATTTAAGTGCGCGCTCGTCACCGGCCAGACGTTGAAGATGATAGTGACAGACGTAATTGCCGCGCCCTTTTAACAGGGCGACGTTAATCGACAGGGCAAGGGCTTCGCGCAGACGAGGCAAATCGCGCCGGAAAAGTTGATCTTGCAGCGTTCGCGTTCCTGTCGAAACAAGAACCTTTGCGTTGCTGAGAAACGCCGGCACCAGGTAGGCCCATGTCTTGCCCGTGCCGGTTCCGGCCTCGGCAATGAGAGTGGCGTGGTCGGCCAGGGCCTGGCCTATGGCCTGCGCCATCTCGAGCTGCGCCTGACGCGGTCGATAGCCTTCTACCTTCTGGGCAATCGGCCCCTGCTCGGAAAAAATCTCAGTTAGCTCTTGCGACAGCATCAGGAACGCTTCTTTACAATATTTGCTCGGTCCACAGGAGATAATACCCGCCCGGCCGGCGCTTATGGCCAACCCTGTGGCAAAATGCCCCGCTTGAATCTGTATTACAGTTTGGCCATGACAAGTATCACTGCACCTCTATCGCCCGACGCATCCGTCCAGGGCAAACCCGAACACATCATCGCGCTATTGGCCGAGGAACTCGGCGTCAAACCTCCGCAAGTGGCGGCAGCCATCGAACTTCTGGATGGAGGAGCGACAGTTCCGTTCATTGCCCGCTATCGTAAAGAAGCTACCGGAGGGTTGGACGATACCGTCCTGCGCAATCTGGAAGTTCGACTGATCTATGTCCGCGAACTCGAAGAACGGCGAGCCGCAATTCTTGAATCCATAGAGCAGCAGGGTAAGCTGACTGAAACGCTGGCCAAAGAGATCCGTGCAGCAGATACCAAGCAACGTCTGGAAGACTTGTATGCTCCCTACAAACCCAAGCGACGGACGCGAGCACAAATTGCGCGCGAGGCGGGTCTGGAGCCACTGGCCGATGCCATTGTAGCCGACGCCTCTTGCGACCCGGCCAAATTGGCCGAAGGCTATGTGAACCCTGACGCTTCCATCAACGACGCCAAAGCAGCCCTTGACGGTGCGCGCGACATACTGGCCGAGCGCTACGCTGAAGATGCGGACCTGCTGGCCGACCTTCGCGAGCACCTATGGAGTACCGGCAGGCTCTACTCGACGGTCGTTGAAGGCAAGGAGGATGAGGGCGCCAACTTCCGCGATTGGTTCGATTTCAATGAAGCTCTGCGCACGCTGCCTTCACATCGTATTCTTGCCTTGCTTCGAGGCCGCCAACAGGGCGTTCTCGATCTACGCCTGGGTCTGGAGGCTGAACTTGAAGCGAAGGTCCCCCATCCCTGCGTCGCGCGTATTGCACATCGCCTGGCTTTGGATGTGAGTTTTTCCCTAGATGCCTCGCCTCGCCAACGGTGGCTGGCAGAAGTATGCCGCTGGACGTGGCGCGTCAAGCTGCTTACCGCCTTCGAAACGGAACTGATCGGACGGTTACGCGAGAATGCCGAAGCTGAGGCCATTCGGGTATTTGCGGCCAACCTGAAAGATCTGCTGCTGGCTGCGCCGGCGGGCCCCAAAGCGGTGATGGGCCTGGACCCTGGCATTCGTACGGGGGTGAAGGTCGCTGTCATTGATCCAACCGGAAAGGTGCTGGACACCGCCACCGTATACCCATTTGAACCCCGCCGCGACCGCGAAGGCGCCATACGCACCCTGGCGGCTCTGGCCAGCAAGCATAAGGTGGAGCTCGTGGCCATCGGTAACGGAACCGCTTCACGCGAAACCGAGAAGCTGGTGGCCGATATGCAGCAGGCCATTCCGCAACTCGGTCTTACTCGAGTCGTTGTCTCGGAAGCCGGAGCTTCCGTGTACTCGGCCTCGGAACTGGCAGCGCAGGAATTCCCGGATCTGGACGTCAGCCTGCGCGGCGCGGTCTCCATCGCCCGCCGCTTGCAAGACCCTCTGGCTGAACTCGTCAAGATCGAACCAAAAGCCATCGGGGTCGGCCAGTATCAGCACGACGTCAATCAACGTGAACTGGCCAGGTCTCTGGATGCCGTGATCGAAGACTGCGTCAATGCCGTTGGCGTGGACGTCAACACCGCCTCAGCCGCATTGCTCAGCCGTGTGTCTGGCCTGAATGCTTCATTGGCGCGCAATATCGTCGCATGGCGTGACGAGAATGGCGCGTTTGCCAACCGCAAGATGCTGATGAAGGTGTCCCGCTTTGGCGACAAATCGTTTGAACAGGCAGCCGGCTTTCTGCGCATCGCCAACGGAGATAATCCGCTGGATGCCTCAGCCGTCCACCCTGAAGCCTACCCGGTAGTCGAACGTATCCTCAAGAAGATAAACGCCGATGTACGCCAGGTAATGGGCAAGCAAGACGCTCTTAAAGGTGTCTCGCCTTCCGAGTTCACGGATGAGCGATTTGGCCTGCCGACGGTGCGCGACATCTTCGCTGAACTGGAGAAACCTGGACGTGACCCACGACCAGAATTTCAAACGGCGCAGTTCAAGGAAGGTGTGAATACCCTGAACGACCTGCATGAGGGTATGATTCTTGAAGGCGTGGTCACAAATGTTGCCAATTTTGGCGCATTCGTCGACATTGGCGTTCACCAGGACGGCTTGGTCCATATCTCTGCCCTCGCTGACCGGTATGTGAAGGATCCTCGCGATGTGGTGCGAGTGGGCCAGACAGTCAAGGTCAAGGTTGTGGAAGTGGATATTGCGCGTAAGCGGGTCGGCCTGACCATGCGTCTGAACGACGATGCATTACCTGCAGCACGAAGAGGCAGCGAGCGCCCGGAAGGCCGCCCCGACCGCTCCCGAAGCGACAAGCAACGCCAGGGTGGCCGCGATACAGGTCAAGGTATGGGTGCCATGGCGGCTGCCTTTGCCAAGATAAAGCGATAGGAGCGACCCACATGAAAGACGATGTCAGGCAGAAGCTTGCCACGCTTGTCGACCTGCTGAGCTGCCATTATCTCGATTCGCACGAAGTCGAGGCCATCGTCTCTCTGTGCATGCAGACGCGTAACGACCCAGCTCGAACGCTGGCGCAAAACTACGGTGAAGACGCGGCACAGGTTGCGCGCTACGATCCGGACGGCGTCACAGCGTTCGTGATCTTTACTGAACTCGAAGACTATTTCGCGGTGTCGGATACCGTGGACGAACTGCACGAGCAGATCATCGAATCATTCGACGACCCTACCCTGCCTGAATATCCCTATGACGACAATAAGTTCGAAACTGTCATGGACTATTTTGAGTGGCTCGACGCGCAGCTACTGGCGCATCACCCCAAATACAGCCTGATCGAATTCGGACAAAGTTACACGCATGACTTCCAGACCATTCTGGTCTTGCGTGACACGGTCGATGACATCCTCACCCTGGGCAAGGATCTGGGCATTTCGGCCGAGCGCTGCTCGGCCTGAACGCCGCTTATACGTTCTGAAGTGCCGCGCGCAGCTTCGGCACGACCGCTTGGTGGAGTCGCCCCACCAGGACATCGTCGAGCCTGAGCTCTACCGCTTCGCCATCTTGGTGCAGCGCGTTATCGGGTACCCCTTGCTGCAAACGCTTGATCAGCATGCCAGCAGTTTTTGGGTCATCGAAAGGCTCGGACAGAAACACCTCACTGCCATCGGTATCCTGCAGGCGGAAGCGAAAACGTCCGTCGTCATCGCGGAAACTCACGAACCGAGCTTTCTTTTCGACGGATTTTGCTGGAGTCGCAGAAGTTGCGGCCGCCTGCGGACTACGCAAGCCTACCGCCTCTCGAAGGCGCTCCATCAACGGCGCCGCCAATTTACGCGCCTTGATCGCGCCAGCCTGGAGTATGTCCTCGATGCGTTCCGGATTGGCCATGAGCTCGTCGTAATGAGCACGCATGGGGCCCACCTCTTCTTCGATCAGATCGAAGAGCTGCTGTTTCGCATCGCCCCATCCGAGTCCTTCTTCCAGGGCTTGGCGAAACTGCGCACTTTGCTCGGAGGTCGCAAAGGCCCGATACAAGGTGTAAAGGTGTGACCCTTCTGCGTCCTTGGGGTCGCCGGGTTGCCGCGAGTCGGTCACGATGCGCATCACCGCGGCGCGCGTGGCTTTGGCGCCTCCGTCGAACAGAGGAATGGTGTTGTCGTAGCTCTTGGACATCTTGCGGCCATCCAGGCCGGGCAGTGTCGCCACATCGTCGTCGATCTGAACTTCCGGCAACACGAAGAAATCCTGGCCTTTCCCGTAGAGGTGGTTGAATCGCTGAGCGATGTCGCGTGCCATCTCCAGGTGCTGGATCTGGTCCCTGCCCACCGGCACCTTATGCGCGTTGAACATCAATATGTCAGCCGCCATCAGGACAGGATATGAAAACAGACCCATGGTGACACCGTCATCCGGATCCACGCCCTTGGCGGTATTTTGATCAACCGACGCCTTATAGGCGTGAGCACGATTCATCAGTCCCTTGGCAGTGACACAGCTGAGCATCCAGCAAAGCTCGGGGATCTCGGGCACGTCAGACTGTCGATAGAAGGTGACCTTTTCTGGATCCAAGCCAGCGGCGAGCCAGGTCGCGGCAATCTCCAGACGCGAGCGCGCCACTCGCTGCGGGTCATCACATTTGATCAGCGCGTGATAATCGGCCATGAAATAGAAAGCATCCACGTCCGCCCTGCGGCTTGCCTCGATCGAGGGCCGGATCGCACCGGCGTAATTGCCCAAATGCGGTGTGCCGGTGGTAGTGATGCCGGTCAATACACGAGTAGTCATAATTGTTGAGCTGTCGAAGTTTTATAAATCGGCCGTTTCCCGGCGCTCGGATTCAAGGTATTCGCGGGATTGCATCTCGATGATGCGCGAGACTGTCCGATGAAACTCATTGGACATGGGGCCATCAGTATAAAGCTCATCGGCAGGACATTCCGCCGACATTACCAACTTGACCTTGTGATCGTAGAAGACGTCGATAAGCCAGGTGAATCGCCTCGCCGCCGACGCATCGCGCGCTTGCATCCGGGGCACGTCGGACAGGATCACCGCCTGAAAACGACTGGCAAGATCGAGATAATCGTTCTGCGAGCGCGGCCCGTCACATAAGGTCGCAAAGTCGAACCACACGACCGAGCCGCTGAGGGCAACGGCCTTCAGTTCGCGATTCTCGACAGTTAGCACGGGCTTCAATGCGGCGGTGTCAGACAGTCGTTCGAACACCTCTCGAAGTTGACCGTCGGTGTCTTCGCGAATCGGAGTCAGATAAAGAGGCACCTGTTCCAGAGTGCGACGTCGATAATCGACCCCGGTGTCGACGTTGAGCACGTCGAGCCTGTCGTAGATCAGCTTGATCGCGGGCAGGATTCGGTCACGATGCAGACCGTCGGGGTAGAGATCGGATGGCTCGTAATTGGATGTCATGACGAACGACGTGCCCTGCTCAAACAACTTCAGCAAAAGCTTGTGAAGGATCATGGCGTCGGCCACGTCGGAAACGTGAAACTCGTCAAAACATATCAATCGGTACCGCTTGGCAATGCGACGAGCCACTTCGTCCAGCGGATCGGCCTGTCCACTGACCTCGCCCAGTTCGCGATGCACGCCTCGCATGAACTCATGAAAATGGAGTCGCGCCTTGCGTTTAAGCGGCACAGTCTGGAAAAAGGCGTCCATAAGAAAGCTCTTTCCGCGCCCTACTCCGCCCCACATGTAGATACCGCGAGGAATGTCCGGGCGCTTGAAGAGTTTGCGCAAGGGTGATGACCGGGCCTGCTTATATAGCACCCAGTCATCGTAGAACGCCTGCAAGCGCTCCACCGCTGCCAATTGCGCCTCATCAGGCAGAAAACCGCGCTCTTGCAGTGCCTGACGATAATACTCACGAACATTCATCGAACATCGGACCTTTAAGATGGACAAAGGGGGCGGCACGCCCCCTTTGTTCTGCTACTGACTGTGGCCGTCGCTCAGAAATTAAGCGTACGCTTGTCTACTGCCAGCGCGGCTTCCTTCATGGCCTCGGACAGCGTCGGGTGCGCATGGCAAATACGAGCGATATCTTCAGCGGCACCACGGAACTCCATTATGGTGACCGCTTCAGCGATGAGCTCGGATGCCATCGGACCGACGATGTGGACGCCCAGCACTTCGTCAGTCTTGGCGTCTGCCAATACCTTCACGAAACCAGTGGTATCGCCCAGGGCACGCGCGCGACCATTCGCCATGAACGGAAAGCTTCCCGCCTTGTAGGCCACTCCGGCAGTCTTGAGCTGCTGTTCGTTCCGGCCTACCCAGGCGATCTCGGGCGAAGTGTAGAGCACGTTGGGGATGACAGCGTAGTTGACGTGGCCGTGTTGACCGGCGATGGTCTCGGCAACGGCCACGCCTTCCTCTTCGGCCTTGTGAGCCAACATGGGGCCACGCACAACGTCACCAACCGCCCAGACGTTGGTAAGGTTGGTGCGGCAGTCGTCATCAACAACAATAAATCCACGGTCGTCCAACTTGAGACCCACCGTTTCAACACCCAGACCTTCGGTATGGGGAACACGACCGATCGACACGATGAGGTTGTCGACAACCAGTGAGTGTTCGGCGCCAGAAGCGTCGGTGTAGGGCACTGTCACAGACTTCGCTGTCGTTTTGACCTCGCCGATCTTCACGCCACACTCAATGTTCAGACCCTGCTTGGCGAAGGCCTTCTGAGCTTCTTTGGCAACCTGCTGGTCGGCAACCGCCAGAAACTCGGGCATGGCTTCGAGAATGGTGACCTCGGCGCCGAGGCGACGCCACACGCTGCCCAGTTCAAGGCCAATGACACCCGCCCCGATAACACCCAGCTTCTTGGGCACATTCGGAATACGCAGAGCGCCATCGTTGGAGAGAATCTTCTTCTCGTCGAACGGCAGGCCGGGAAGCTCGCGAGGCGAAGAGCCCGTGGCAATGACAACGTGTTTGGCGACCAGATCTTCTTCGGATTGACCGGAAACCTTGATCGACCAGCCGCCGTCAACCTGAGCGACGAACGAGCCCTTGCCATGGAAGAAGGTGACCTTGTTCTTTTTGAACAGGTAAAGAATCCCTTCGTTGTTCTGCTTTACGACGGTATCCTTGCGACCAATGAGGGTGTCAAGCTTGAGGCTTAGACCCTTGACCTCAATACCATGCTCGGCAAAGTGCTTGCCGGCCTGTTCGTAATGCTCGGAAGATTGCAACAGGGCCTTGGATGGAATGCAGCCTACGTTGGTGCAGGTACCACCCGGCGCGGGTTTGCCGTCGCTGGTAGACCAGGCGTCGATGCAAGCCACCGACATGCCCAGTTGCGCGGCACGAATGGCGGCAATATAGCCTCCGGGGCCTGCCCCGATTACCACTACGTCAAATTGTTTAGCCATCTTGTGTACTCGGAATTAGAGGAAGCGAATGTCCGGCTTCGACCCGGCCGGCGCCTGAAGTAGCGAGGCGGGGACGGCAAGCAGGCGGGCCGGACATGTTTGAGGACGAGCCGTGATCAGACGTCCAGCAACAGGCGCTGCGGATCTTCCAGCGCTTCTTTCATGGCGACCAGTGACAACACGGCCTCGCGACCGTCGATGATACGGTGATCGTAAGACAGGGCCAGGTAGTTCATCGGGCGGATGACGATCTGGCCGTTTTCGACCACAGGACGCTCTTTTGTGGCGTGGATGCCCAAAATGGCGGACTGTGGAGGATTGATGATAGGTGTGGACAGCATCGAGCCAAATACGCCGCCGTTCGAGATGGAGAACGTGCCGCCGGTAAGCTCTTCGAGTGTCAGCTTGCCGTCGCGGGCGCGCGCACCAAAGTCGGCGATTTGCTTCTCGATTTCGGCGATCGATAGCTGGTCGGCATTGCGCAAGATGGGCACAACCAATCCGCGTGGGCTGCCTACTGCAATACCGATGTCGAAGTAACCGTGGTAGATGATGTCTTTGCCATCAACCGAAGCGTTGACAATGGGGTACTTCTTGAGTGCCGCGACGGCTGCCTTGACGAAGAACGAAGTAAAGCCAAGCTTAACGCCGTGCTCTTTCTCGAACTTGTCCTTGTAGCGGGCACGCAAGTCGAGGATGCCCTGCATGTTGACTTCGTTGAAGGTGGTAAGAATGGCGTTTTCGGCCTGCGACTGAAGCAGGCGCTCGGCCACGCGGGCACGCAGGCGGCTCATGGGTACGCGCTGTTCTGGGCGGCCGTCGAGCGACATGGTGGGTGCCACCGGGGCAGCGGCGGCCTTCTTGGGTGCGCTGTCGGCTGCCAACGCATCACCCTTGGTGACACGGCCGCCACGGCCGGTGCCTTCGACGTTTGCAGGATCGATACCTTTTTCGGCCAGGATCTTTCCGGCAGCCGGCGAAGCGATGGCTGCAGCAGGAGCGGACCCGGCTGGCGCGGATGCCGGTGCAGCCGCAGGCGCTTCGGCAGCCGGTGCCTCGGCAGGAGCGGCTGCGGGCGCAGCGGCAGCCTTGGCTTCGGTGTCGATGCGAGCCAGGACTTCTCCTGATGCAACCGTGCTGCCGTCGGCCTTGACGATTTCGCTCAGCACGCCGGAAGCTGGCGCAGGCACTTCGAGCACCACCTTGTCGGTCTCGACTTCGATGAGGATCTCGTCTGCTTCAACGGCTTCGCCAGGCTGCTTCTTCCAGTTGAGCAGCGTTGCTTCGGAAATGGATTCTGAAAGCTGCGGTACGAGAACTTCTGTAATTGCCATGGTGTTTTTCCGTAAGATGAGTATTCGTTATTTGGTCAGCACGAAGCTTTTGAATTTGGGGGCCATGGCCTGCTCGAGCAAGGCACGCTGCTGCTCTTGGTGCTTGGCCAGATAACCCACCGCCGGCGAGGCCGATGCACTGCGCCCCGCGTAGCCCAAACGCTGGCCTTCCACCATATTCTCGTACAGATGGTGTTGGATATAGAACCAGGGTCCTTGGTTTTGCGGTTCGTCCTGCACCCAGACGATCTCTTTGGCATTGCTGTATTTTTGCAGCTCGGCCTGGAACGCCTTGTGCGCAAACGGGTACAACTGCTCGATACGCAGGATGGCAATGTCGGACCGACCGGATTCGGTGCGGGCATGAACCAGGTCATAGTACACCTTGCCCGAGCAAACGAGCACACGGTTTACGGCTGCCGGATCGATGCTTGCGTCCTGCTCGCCAATGACCAGTTCGAACTGTCCATCGGCCAGGTCGGTCAGCGGCGAGGTCGCGTCTTTGTTTCGCAGCAATGACTTGGGCGTGAAGATGACCAAGGGCTTGCGGAACGGGCGGATCATCTGACGACGCAACACATGGAAGATCTGAGCGCCATTCGTGGGCTGGACGACCTGCATGTTGTTGTCTGCACACAGCTGCAAGAAGCGCTCGATGCGAGCTGACGAGTGCTCGGGGCCCTGTCCTTCGTAGCCGTGGGGAAGCATCAAGGTCAGACCGCACTGGCGGCCCCACTTGGCCTCGCCCGACGAAATAAACTGGTCGATGACAACCTGAGCGCCATTGACGAAGTCGCCAAATTGGGCTTCCCAGATGGTCAGGGTGTTGGGTTCGGCAGTAGCGTAACCATATTCAAACGCCAGTACGGCCTCTTCGGACAGTACCGAGTCGATGACCGTGAATGGTGCCTGCTTTTCGGACACATTCTGCAGGGGGATATACGTACCGTCGTTCCAGCGGTCACGCTTCTGATCGTGCAAGACTGCATGGCGGTGCGTGAAGGTGCCGCGACCCGAATCTTGTCCGGTGATGCGTACGGCGTACCCTGAAGCCACGAGCGTTGCAAATGCCAGATGCTCGCCCATGCCCCAGTCGAGGCGTGCCTCACCGCGGGCCATCTTGAGACGGTCATTCAGCAACTTGTTGACCAGCGGATGGACGGTAAAGCCTTCGGGTACCGAGGTAATCTTTTCGCCAATGCGGGTGAGCTCAGCCAGTGGCACTCCGGTGTGGCCCTCATCGGTCCACTTGGCATTCAGGAAGGGCGTCCAGTCGGTGGCGTACTTGCTCTTGTAGTCGGTAAGCACCTGCTCGACAGTGCGCTTGCCTTCTTCCATTAGCTGGCGGTAAGCCTTGACCATGTTATCGGGTTCGTCATCGCTCAAGACGCCCTGCGCGACCAGCTTCTCGGCGTACAGTTTGCGGGTACCCGGGTGCTGCCCAATGCGCTTGTACATCAGCGGCTGGGTCAGCGAGGGAGTATCTTGCTCGTTATGGCCGAGTTTGCGGAAGCAAACGATATCAACCACGACGTCGTGGTTGAACTCACGACGATAGTCAAGCGCAAGTTGCGTGACATATACAACGGCTTCGGGATCGTCGCCATTGACGTGGAACACCGGCGCTTCGATCATCTTGACCACGTCGGTACAGTAAAGCGTCGAGCGGGTGTCGCGCGGATCGGAGGTCGTGAAACCGATCTGGTTGTTGATGACGATGTGCACCGTTCCGCCGGTACCGTAGCCGCGGGTCTGCGCCAGGTTGAGCGTTTCCATGACAACGCCCTGGCCTGCAAAGGCGGCGTCTCCGTGTACGAGCACAGGCAATACCTGGCTGCCGTCGGCGTCCTCGCGGCGGTCTTGGCGCGCACGCACGCTGCCCTCAACCACTGGGTTGACGATTTCGAGGTGAGATGGGTTGAACGCCAGGGACAGGTGAACGGGGCCCCCGCGCGTGGAAAGGTCGCTTGAGAACCCGTTGTGATACTTGACGTCGCCATCAGTCAGGGCCTGAACGTGCTTGCCTTCGAATTCGGCGAACAGGTCGCTGGGCATCTTGCCCATGATGTTGACAAGCATGTTGAGGCGACCGCGGTGGGCCATGCCCACAACGATTTCCTGGACACCGTTTTCGCCAGCATGGTTGACCAGCTCGTCCATCGACACGATGAAGCTTTCACCGCCTTCGAGCGAGAAGCGCTTTTGACCCACGTACTTGGTATGCAGATAGCGCTCGAGGCCTTCGGCATCGGTCAGTTGCTGCAAGATACGTGTTTTACGCTCGGGCGAAAACGCGGGTACTCCGACAGTGGATTCGAGACGTTCCTGGATCCAGCGCTTGGCAGTCGGATCGGAAATGTGCATGAACTCGGCGCCAACGGTGCGGCAATACGTATCGCGCAACGCCTTGAGCATGTCGCGCATGGTCATGGTGTCGGCTTTGGTGAAATACGTATTGGTAGCGGCGTAGACCTGATCCAGGTCGGCCTCGGTCAGCCCGTAGAAGGCGGGATCAAGTTCGGGAATATTGGGGCGCTCTTGACGCTTTAAAGGGTCAAGGTCGGCAACTCGCACACCCAGACTGCGGTATGCGGCGATCAGAGACTGAACGTAGACCTGCTTGCCGGCCACTGCCAGATCGGGCTCTTGCACGCGTGCGACGAAAGCATTGGCTTTGGCGCGCTGAGCAAACGACTCGATAATCGGGGCATGCGCTTGATCGCGCGTGGTTTCCTGGCCGTCAGTGGCAGGCTGGTGTTGAAGCTGATCGAAGTAGTTCCGCCATTTTTCGGAAACCGAACTGGGATTCTCCAGGTAAGATTCGTAGAGTTCCTCTACGTATGGGGCGTTGCTACCAAAAAGATAAGAGTTAGATAAAAGTTCTATTTCCGATGACATATAAACGCTTCACCTATCCGAGTGTCTCACTCGTTATGATGCAGGACAACCTTCCGCGACACGGCCAGACCGAATAGCGGATAGCGGGGGCAGAAGGCAACGTGTACGACGCCTTGTGATCAGCCGTAGTACAAGTAGTATACCCACAAACCCCTATTGTGTAACCCGAAACACGGCGCAAACCCGCCTGTCACGTGAAAAAGCGTTGAAGATAACTGACACTCGGCGAGTTGTTTTGCCACGCAGTACACTTACGCTTTGCTTAAAACAGGAGTCACCCCCACCATGGATGCCAACGCCGACCTCTCGAAACTGGCACTCGACTATCATGCCTTCCCCGTTCCGGGCAAGATTTCGGTCACGCCGACCAAGACGCTGGCCAACCAGGACGATCTCTCTCTGGCCTACTCCCCGGGTGTAGCCGCCGCCAGCATGGCCATCTACAACGAAGGTGATGAAGCCGCGGCGTTATACACTTCGCGCGCCAATCTGGTGGGTGTGATCACCAACGGTACCGCCGTCCTGGGTCTGGGCAACATTGGTCCTCTGGCCGCCAAGCCGGTCATGGAAGGCAAAGGGTGCCTGTTCAAGAAATTCGCCGGTATCGATGTGTTCGACATCGAACTTAACGAAAACGATCCCGACAAACTGGTCGATATCATCGCGGCACTTGAACCCACCTTGGGTGGTGTCAACCTTGAGGACATCAAGGCTCCCGAATGCTTCTACATCGAAAAGAAGCTTCGTGAGCGCATGAAGATCCCGGTCTTCCACGACGACCAGCACGGCACGGCCATCATCTCGGCCGCCGCGATCCTCAATGGCCTCAAGGTCGTCGGCAAGGAAATCGCCAACGTCAAGCTCGTGTGTTCGGGCGCCGGCGCCGCTGCCATCGCCTGCCTGAACCTGCTCGTCAGCCTGGGGCTCCCTCGCGGCAACATCTACGTAACGGACTCTCGCGGCGTAATTTACGAAGGTCGTGAAGAGAACATGGAGCAGACCAAGGCGGCGTACGCACAAAAGACCGACGCCCGTACTTTGGCTGATGTCTGCAATGGCGCCGACGTCTTCCTGGGATGCTCCGCACCGGGCGTCCTCACCGCCGACATGGTCAAGTCCATGGCCGATCGCCCGTTGATCCTGGCACTGGCCAACCCAGAGCCCGAGATCCGCCCCGAAATAGCCAAACAGGCACGTCCGGACTGCGTCATGGCAACCGGCCGCTCCGACTACCCGAACCAGGTCAACAACGTACTGTGCTTCCCCTTCATTTTTCGGGGCGCTTTGGACGTCGGCGCGACCATCATCAACGAAGAAATGAAGCTGGCTTGCGTTCGAGCCATCGCCGAACTGGCGGAAGCCGAGCAGAACGACGAAGTTGCAAATGCCTATGCAGGGCAAGACCTCACCTTCGGCCCTGAGTACATCATCCCCAAGCCGTTCGACCCTCGCCTGATCGTCAAGATTGCGCCGGCCGTGGCTCAAGCCGCCATGGACTCCGGCGTTGCAACTCGCCCCATCACCGACATCGAAGTCTACCGCCAGAAGCTCATGAGCCTGGTGTATCACACCGGCCAGCTCATGCGTCCGCTGTTCATGCAGGCCAAGGAAGCCCCCAAACGAGTCATCTACGCTGACGGCGAAGATGAGCGCGTCCTGCGTGCAGTCCAGGTGGTCGTCGACGAGCAAATAGCGAAGCCTATACTTGTCGGCCGCCCTGCCGTCATTGAAATGCGTATCAAGCGTTTCGGCCTTCGTCTTGTACCCGGTGAAAACTTCGAGATCGTAAACCCCGAAGACGATGATCGTTTCAATGAGACCTGGAGCAACTACTACAAGATACAGGGACGTAACGGTGTCACTCCCGAAATCGCCAAGGCCATGGTACGCAAGCACAACTCGCTTATCGGCGTCATGTTGATGCACCGCGGCGATGCCGACGCAATGCTCTGCGGGGTCGCCAGCCGATACGACAATCAGCTGCGCTATGTAGACGAGGTCATCGGACTGCGAGACGGAGCCAAAACCTACGCAGCAATGAATGTCCTCATGTTGCCCGACCAGACTCTGTTCATCTGCGACACTCACGTCAACGAAAACCCAAGCGCTGAGGAAATCGCCGACATGACCATTCAGGCAGCAGCCGAGGTCTTGCGGTTTGGCGTAGTCCCCAAGATTGCGCTCCTGTCGCACTCGAACTTTGGCAGCCGGGTAACCGAGTCGTCGCGTAAGATGGCAGAAGCTCGCCGCATTATTGCGGAGCGCGCACCTCACCTGGAAGTTGACGGCGAAATGCATGCTGATGCAGCACTTTCTGAAAAGATTCGCCTGAAGGCTTTCCCGGATTCGACTTTGAAGGGACCCGCCAACCTGCTGATCACGCCCAATCTGGATACCGGGAACATTGTTTACAACATGCTTAAAATGACTGGCAGCAATGGCGTGGCGATGGGCCCAGTTCTGTTGGGCGCGGCACGCCCCGTTCACATCCTGACCACCAGCGCAACAGTGCGCCGCATCGTGAACATGACAGCGCTTGCCGTTGTGGATGCTCAGCAAGAAGCAGGACAGATTCAGCTGTAAGCGACGTCTTTCTGCTTTGAAACTGGCGAGGTCTTGGACCTCGCCAGTTTTTTTTGGGCGCTGCCCAGACCCGAAGGCGGACAAGAGTTGGGATGAGGCTGGGCGAGACAACAAACCATCGCTTCCCTTACACCATTGCATACGCCCAAAAAAAAACGCCCCGAAGGGCGTTTTCAGTCGACCAAAACTTACTTGGCGGACACGTCGCGGGGTGCAGATCCGGTGTACAGCTGACGCGGACGACCAATCTTGTATTCGGGATCGGAGATCATCTCGTTCCACTGAGCAATCCAGCCAACCGTACGGGCCAGAGCGAAGATCGCCGTGAACATCGATGTGGGAATGCCAATGGCACGCTGAACGATACCCGAGTAGAAGTCCACGTTCGGGTAAAGCTTGCGATCCACGAAGTACTGGTCTTCCAGAGCGATACGCTCGAGTTCCATAGCGAGCTTGAACAGAGGATCGTCCTCGAGACCCAGAGCCGAGAGCACTTCTTTGCAAGTTTCCTGCATCAGCTTCGCGCGCGGATCGTAGTTCTTGTAGACGCGGTGACCAAAACCCATCAGGCGAACGCCCGAGTTCTTGTCCTTGACCTTCTCCATGAACTCGCCAACCTTGGCGACGCCGCCATTGGCTTGGAGCTCTTCGAGCATCTGCAGGCATGCTTCGTTGGCACCGCCGTGAGCAGGGCCCCACAGGCAGGCGACGCCGGCGGCAATTGCCGCGAACGGGTTAGTACCCGACGAACCGCACAGACGCACGGTCGAGGTGGAGGCGTTCTGCTCGTGATCAGCGTGCAGGATGAAGATACGGTCGAGCGCGCGCTCGACAACTTCGTTCACTTTGTATTCTTCGCAGGGATTCGCGAACATCATGCGCAGGAAGTTGCCCGTGTAGGACAGATCATTGCGCGGGTAGATGTAAGGCTGGCCCATCGAATACTTGTACGCCATCGCGACCAAGGTAGGCAATTTGGCGATCAGACGAATAGCCGAGATTTCACGGTGACGCGGGTTGGTGATGTCAGTGGCATCGTGATAGAACGCCGACATCGCGCCAATCATGCCCGTGAGAACAGCCATCGGGTGGGCGTCGCGGCGGAAGCCACCCAGGAATACCTGCATCTGCTCATGAACCATCGTGTGATTCGTGACGAGCGCGTCGAAATCCTTTTTCTGTTCGGCGTTGGGCAGTTCACCGTTTAGGATCAGGTAGCTGACATCCATGAAATCGCAGTTTTCTGCGAGCTGGTCAATTGGATAGCCGCGGTACAGAAGTTGACCCTTGTCACCGTCGATGTAGGTGATGCTCGATTCGCACGAAGCGGTCGCCAAAAAGCCCGGATCGTACGTGAACATGCCCGTCTGGCCATATAGCTTGCGAATATCGATGACATCCGGACCGATCGTTCCCTTGTAAACCGGGAACTCAACCGAGTTGCTGCCGTCGGAGAACGATAAAGTGGCTTTTTTATCTGAAAGTTGCATTTCAATCCTCAAGTTTTTACAGCTTCCGCATTTGCTCGACCAGACGACGCAGCTCGGGAGTATCGTATTCTCCGGCAAGCTCGGTTCGGGCTAGCAACACATCAAGCAATTCGTTATCCCCCATCTCGAATAGCAGAGTCAGGGCATGCACATCGGCGTCGGTAAGCTGGTCTTCGAACTGATCGAGAAACTTCGTGATGATCAGGTCATTTTCCAGCAGGCCGCGCCGGGCTCGCCAACGCAAGCGCGGACGGTCGATCTCCGACTGTTTTTTCATGGAACCATCGCCTTAGATCGTGCGACGAACCAGAAGTTCTTTAATCTGGCCGATGGCTTTCGCCGGGTTGAGTCCCTTCGGACAGACATCGGTACAGTTCATAATGGTGTGGCACCGGAACAAGCGATACGGATCCTCGAGGTTGTCGAGGCGTTCAGCAGTCGCTTCGTCACGGGAGTCCACGATGAAACGGTAGGCCTGGAGCAAGCCGGCCGGACCCACGTACTTGTCCGGGTTCCACCAGAACGACGGGCAGGACGTCGAGCAGCATGCACACAGAATACACTCATACAGGCCATCGAGCTGCTCGCGAGCTTCGGGCGTTTGCAGGCGCTCTTTCTCGGGTGGCGGCTGATCGTTGATCAAGAACGGCTTGATCGAGTGGTATTGATTGAAGAAGTGCGTCATGTCGACGATCAGGTCGCGCACGACGGGCAGACCGGGCAACGGACGAAGCACGATCGGCTCGCTGAGTTCGCGCAGGTTGGTGGTGCAGGCCAGACCATTCTTGCCATTGATGTTCATGGCGTCGGAACCGCACACCCCTTCGCGGCATGAGCGTCGCAGTGCAAGGCTGTCGTCGACGTCGTGCTTGATGCGAACCAGGGCGTCAAGAAGCATCTTGTCGGTTGGTTGCAGCTCGACCTCGAGCTTTTGCATGTAGGGACGCTCGTCCTTGTCGGGATCGTAGCGATAGATTTCAAATTTGACGATACGTTTTTCGCTCATTTCTGTATCCTGCTTAGAAGGTCCGTGCCTTGGGTGGGAAGCTCTCGACGGTCAAAGGCTTCATTTGCACAGGCTTGTATTCGAGGCGACGGCCTTCCGAGAACCATAGGGAGTGCACCAGCCAGTTCTCGTCGTCCCGCTCGGGATGGTCATCGAGCGCGTGAGCACCACGGCTTTCGGTACGGTTGGCGGCTGCCTTGGTGGTGGCCAGCGCGACTTCCTTCATGTTGGCCAGTTCGAGGGCCTCCATGCGAGCCGTGTTCCAGACCTTGGACTTGTCCTTGAAGTAAACATTGTCGCAACGCTCGGCAATGCGCTCCATGTCGACAACCCCTTCGTTCAGCAACTTCAGAGTGCGGAACACGCCACAGTGATTTTGCATGCTGTTGCGCATGGCGTTGTGAACTTCGTAGACGTTTTCGCCCGATGTGCGCTTCTCGAGTTGGTTGACACGGTCGAGCGAGTAATCGATGGCCGAAGGAGGAATGTCCTGGTGTGCATGCTGGCGCTCGGGATGTGACTCGACGATGTGATTGCCCGCAGCGCGGCCAAATACGATAAGGTCGAGCAATGAGTTTGTACCCAGACGGTTGGCACCGTGCACAGACGTAGCGGCACACTCGCCCACCGCGTACAAGCCTTGTACCGGGACGTTTTCGCCGTTGCGCCAGTTCATGACCTGCCCGTAGATGTTGGTGGGCAACCCACCCATCTGATAGTGAATAGTGGGCACCACCGGGATCGGGTCCTTGATCGGATCGACGTTGCCGAACTTGATGGCAATTTCGCGGATCGAGGGCAGACGCTTCATGATGGTTTCGGCGCCGATGTGATCCAGCTTGAGCAAGATATGGTCGCCATTGGGACCACAGCCGCGGCCTTCTTTAATTTCTTGGTCCATCGAACGCGAGACGAAGTCGCGCGGAGCCAGATCTTTCAGCGTGGGAGCGTAGCGCTCCATGAAGCGCTCACCATCCTTGTTGAGCAGAATGCCGCCTTCGCCACGAACGCCTTCAGTGATCAGCACACCGGCACCTGCCACACCCGTGGGGTGGAACTGCCAGAACTCCATGTCTTCCAATGGCAGACCAGCGCGTGCGGCCATACCAAGACCGTCGCCGGTGTTGATGAAGGCGTTGGTCGAAGCTGCCCAGATGCGGCCTGCACCACCCGTAGCCAGCACGGTTTGCTTGGCTTCAAGGACGTAGATCTCGCCGGTTTCGAGTTCAAGGGCAGTGACGCCCAGCACATCGCCCGCTTCGTTGCGTAGCAGGTCGAGGGCCATCCACTCGACAAAGAACTGCGTACGGGCGGCGACATTACGCTGATACAGCGTGTGGAGCATGGCGTGACCCGTACGGTCGGCCGCCGCACAGGCGCGCTGAACAGGCTTTTCACCGAAATTGGCTGTGTGTCCGCCAAATGGGCGCTGGTAGATGGTGCCGTCCGTATTGCGGTCGAACGGCATGCCGAAGTGCTCGAGCTCGTAAACCGCATTGGGCGCTTCACGGCACATGAATTCGATAGCGTCCTGGTCGCCGAGCCAGTCGGAACCCTTGACGGTATCGTACATATGCCAATACCAGTTGTCTTCGCTCATGTTGCCCAGTGCAGCGCTGACACCACCTTGCGCCGCCACGGTGTGCGAACGGGTGGGAAAGACCTTGGACAGGACGGCGACCGAAAGGCCCGCTTGCGCCAGTTGCAGCGAGCAACGCATGCCGGCCCCGCCGGCACCTACAACCACCACATCGAACTGGCGGCGAGGTATGGATTGTTTGACAGCAGCCACGGCTTATAGACTCCAGAGAACTTTAGCGAAATAAACAATAGAACCCACCAGCCACAGCAAGGTCATGACCTGCAGGAACAGGCGCAGGCCTGCCGATGTGACGTAGTCCATCCAGATGTCGCGCACGCCGACCCAGGCATGCCAGGCGACCGACAGGAAGGCCAGCGTCGCCAACAACTGGCCCACGGGCAACGCGCCCAGATGGAAGGTGAACAGATGCTGCCAGGCTTCGAAGTTCATTTCCGAAGAAAAGAGGAAGCCAAAGAACAGGATGAGCGTGTAGACGGCCATGATGACGGCCGTGCAGCGTTGGACGATGAAATCAAGGGTGCCATAGTGTGCACCCACCACCAGACGTTTTGTGCCAAGACGTTGTTGTGTAGTCATTACCAGGCTCCGAACAGTTTAAGACCAAACACTACGGTCAGAGCGAGGCTGACCCCAAAGACGATACCGGCCGATTTTTGCGCCGTGACTTTGTCCATACCGATGTGCAGGTCGAGCAACAGGTAGCGAATGCCTGCACAGAAGTGATGCAGATATCCCCAGATAAGCACAAGGAACACCAGCTTGCAAATAGGATTGGAAGCCCATTCGCGCATCGAGGCATAGGTTTCGGGTGAGGTGACGCTGGCCGCAAACAAGGGCACGATGATCAGCGGCAAACTAAGGAACAGCAACGCGCCACTGATGCGGTGCAAGATTGAAGATTTTCCCGCAAGAGGAAGGTGGTACCTGAGTATCTGCGGGATACTTAAATTGCGATACTGCGGACGTGGCTTGGAAGCTGAATCGGACATGACGGCCTCGAGGTTGTAACAATTAATTTATTGCAAAGCGATACGGCGTATTTTCGCCTATTTGTGCGAAGACGATCAAATAACTGGCAAATTCTTCCTGCTAATTCAAACTATTGCGGTAATGGAACCGCTCGGTGACATAAAGGCCGCGCCGGACCTCCATGGGGCGATCACCGTAGGTAAATGACACTCGCTCGACCTGAAGCAGCGGAGTGCCGGGTTCGACGCCCAACAATTGCGCGGGCTCGGCGGCTGCCGCCATGGCGCGGATCTTTTCTTCGGCGCGAACCATGCTCACGCCGTACTCCGATTCGAAGAAGGCGTACAACGGCCCCTTGTAACGTGAGAAGGAGTCGGCAGTAAGGCCACGAAACACGGCACCCGGCAGCCAGATGTCGTCCAGAATGGTGGGGACTCCATCGAACGACAGCACCCGGCGCAAGTTGACAACGCTGTCAGCAGTTCGCAGATCAAGGAGACGGGCGATATCAACCGGTGCCTTTACTCGCCGGCATTCCAGTATCTGACTTCCAGAGACCGGTTGCTTGCCGTCGTCGGGAGTCAGGCGCAAGAAGCGGAAACGCACCTTGGCCTCGTGATGAGTCGCCACGAACGTTCCCTTGCCTTGGCGGCGCAAAAGGAGATTCTCGGCTGCAAGCTCATCAATCGCCTTACGTACCGTGCCCTGACTCACTTGGAATCGTGATGCCAACTCCAGCTCGCTGGGGATGGCCTCACCCGGTTTCCACTCGCCACGGTCAAGACTTTGCAGCAGCAAACCCTTGATCTGCTGATACAACGGGCTATACGCCGCGCTGGAGGCAGCGCGCTCGGTATCGGGCGCAGAGTCTGTGACGGGTTTGTCGGACATGAAAGAAGAAGAAGATACGTCTCGAATGAAGTGAGGTAAAACGGCCGTTATTTTCGCACGGTTCGCACTTTCTGTCTAACACTCTTCTGTCTTATATAAGATATAAGATTGACGCTGTTTTGGGTTTCCCGTAATCTTTTATCGTTTTAAACTAGCGAATGTCATTTAAAGTCCATTGACGTGAAGGGGCCGAACGGTTCGCCCTTTTCAGGTCAATGGACCTGTTTATTCGTCCCTCATCACATCGGAGATCTCCATGTCCAAACCCGCCATGCGCGTCGCCGTGACCGGCGCCGCCGGCCAAATCGGCTACGCCTTGCTGTTCCGCATCGCCTCGGGCGAAATGCTTGGCAAAGACCAGCCAGTCATCTTGCAGTTACTTGAAATTCCCGACGAGAAGGCCCAAAAGGCGCTCAAGGGCGTCATGATGGAACTGGACGACTGCGCATTCCCGCTTCTGGCTGGCATGACCGCGCATAGCGATCCTCGTGAAGCCTTCAAGGACGCGGACGTGGCATTGCTCGTTGGTGCCCGTCCCCGCGGACCCGGCATGGAGCGCAAGGATCTGCTCCAGGTCAACGCACAGATCTTTACCGCACAGGGCAAAGCACTGAACGAAGTCGCCAGCCGCGACGTAAAAGTCTTGGTGGTAGGCAATCCGGCCAACACCAATGCCTACATCGCCATGAAGTCCGCACCCGACCTGCCGGCGAAGAACTTCACCGCCATGCTTCGTCTGGATCATAACCGTGCCCTGACTCAGTTGGCTGCCAAATCCGGCAAGCGCGTCGCAGACATCGAAAAGCTCATCGTCTGGGGCAACCACTCGCCCACCATGTACCCCGACATCCGTTTCGCGACGGTCGAAGGTCAGAGCCTGCAGCAGCTTATCAATGACGACGTTTGGAACCGTGAAGTCTTTATCCCCACGGTAGGCAAGCGCGGCGCCGCCATCATCGAAGCTCGTGGTCTGTCTTCAGCGGCATCAGCCGCCAACGCAGCCATCGATCACGTTCGTGACTGGGTGTTGGGCAGCAACGGCAAATGGGTGACCATGGGCGTTCCGTCGGATGGCTCGTATGGCATCCCCGAAGGGATCATATACGGGGTACCCGTTACTACCGCCAACGGCGAGTACACTGTGGTCAAAGGCCTGGAAATCGACGACTTCTCACGCGAGCGCATGGACTTCACCTTGAACGAATTGCTCGAAGAGCGCGACGGAGTCAAGGACCTGCTTAGCTGATTTAACGCCGGCATGCGAAAACAGGCCGGCAACACCCGCTAGGTTTCAGACCAGGCCCCGCCGCCCTTCAGGCCGCGGGGCCTTTTTGCAGCCGCCGGCGATTGCGCCGGCTGGTTCACAAAGGAGACAAGCATGGCCAACACAAATAAGAAAACCGCAGCGCCTCCCAAACCGAAGAAATCCGTGGCGCTTTCCGGTGTCGTTGCCGGAGACACTGCATTGTGCACCGTGGGTCGCAGCGGCAATGATCTGCATTACAGGGGCTACGACATTCTCGACTTGGCAGCCAACAGTGAGTTCGAGGAAATTGCGCATTTACTGGTCCACGGCACATTGCCAACAAGAGCAGAGCTCAAGGCGTACAAGGAAAAACTGCGTCGTTTGCGCGGCCTGCCCGAATCGCTTCAGATGGCGCTTCAGTGCCTGCCACCAGCAAGCCATCCCATGGATGTCATGCGCACCACCGTATCGGTATTGGGATGTCTGCTGCCGGAAAAGGACGACCACAACATGGCCGACGCCCGCGATATTGCGGATCGTCTGCTTGCGTGCCTCGGGCCTGCCCTGCTTTACTGGTACCACTACAGCCACCACGGCCGGATCATCGATACCCAGACCGATGATGACAGTATTGGCGGTCAGTTCCTGCACTTGCTTCATGGTGAACCACCCAAAAAGGAATGGGTCGACGCCATGCATACGTCGCTTATCCTTTACGCCGAACATGAGTTCAATGCCTCAACCTTTACGTGCCGTGTCATCGCGGGCACGGGGTCGGACATGTACTCGGCAGTTGCAGGCGGAATAGGCGCCCTGCGCGGGCCCAAGCACGGCGGCGCCAATGAAGTGGCCTTCGACATCCAGAAGCGGTATGCATCACCCGATGATGCCGAGGCTGACATTCGCAGGCGTCTCGAGGCCAAAGAAGTGATCATCGGCTTTGGACACCCGGTTTACACCGTTTCCGATCCGCGCAACCAGGTCATCAAGGAAGTCGCCCGCAAGCTTTCGCGAAGCGCCGGCAACACCAAAATGTTCGATATCGCCGAACGGCTCGAAACGGTCATGTGGGATGCAAAGAAGATGTTCCCCAACCTCGACTGGTTCTCGGCAGTGTCGTATCACATGATGGGCATACCAACCGCCATGTTCACCCCGCTGTTCGTAATGGCTCGCACAGCCGGATGGGCCGCGCACATCATCGAGCAGCGCATCGACAATAAGATCATACGTCCCACAGCCAACTATGTGGGTCCAGAAGACCAAAAATTTGTTCCACTCGGCAAGCGCCGTTAAGACTCTACAGGAAGCTTCATGTCCGCCCCCATTTCCAACGTTCGCCCTGACTACGACCAAGTTCTCGTCGACATTGCCGACTATGTGTTGAGTTATCAGGTGCAAAGTCCCTTGGCGTATGAAACCGCCCGCAACTGCCTGATCGACACACTGGGTTGCGGGCTCGAAGCGCTTGAGTACCCGGCATGCACCAAGCTCCTCGGTCCCGTTGTTCCGGGCACTGTCGTGCCAAACGGAGCCAAAGTGCCGGGCACGCAGTTTCAGCTCGACCCCATACAGGCGGCCTTCAATATCGGGGCCATGATTCGCTGGCTTGATTTCAACGATACTTGGCTGGCTGCCGAATGGGGCCATCCGTCCGACAATCTTGGCGGCATCCTCGCCACGGCCGACTGGTTATCCAGGAACGCCGTCGCCGCCGGCAAGCCGCCCTTGCTGATGCGGGACGTCTTGACCGCCATGATCAAGGCTCACGAAATCCAGGGCTGCCTCGCACTCGAGAATTCCTTCAACAAGGTGGGGCTCGACCACGTCGTGCTAGTCAAGGTCGCCTCCACAGCTGTGGTCGCACAAATGTTGGGCCTGAGTCGGGAAGAAATCCTGAATGCGGTGTCACTGGCGTGGGTCGATGGTCAAAGCTTGCGAACCTATCGCCATGCGCCGAACACAGGCAGCCGCAAGAGCTGGGCAGCGGGAGATGCCACCAGCCGGGCCGTGCGCCTGGCCTTGATGGCCCGCACCGGCGAGATGGGCTATCCCTCTGTACTCACTGCCAAGACTTGGGGCTTCTATGACGTGCTGTTCAAAGGGCAGCCTTTCAAGTTTCAACGGCCCTACGGCAACTACGTAATGGAGCACGTGCTTTTCAAGATCTCGTATCCGGCAGAATTCCATTCACAAACTGCGGTCGAATGCGCCATGAAAATCCACCAGAAACTGGTTGCCGAGGGCAAGTCTGCGAACGACATCAAGCAGATCACGATCCGCACGCACGAAGCCTGCATTCGCATCATTGACAAGAAAGGGCCGCTCAACAATCCCGCTGATCGCGATCACTGCATCCAGTACATGGTGGCCGTTCCGATACTATTGGGCCGCCTTACCGCTGCCGACTATGAAGACGACGTTGCTTCGGACCCTCGCATCGACACACTACGCGACAAAATCGTATGCGTCGAAGATCCGACATTCACCGCTGATTATCACGATCCGGACAAGCGTTCGATAGCCAACGCATTGACGGTGGAGTTCAATGATGGCAGCAAGTTCGACGAGATTGTCTGCGAGTACCCCATCGGACACAAGCGTCGTCGCGCAGAAGGTATACCTTTGCTCGAGGCCAAGTTCCGCACCAATCTGTCTCGCCGGTTTCCTACCAAGCAGCAAGACCTCATTCTGCAAGCGTCACTGGACCAATCCAGGTTGGAGGCGATGCCTGTTCACGAATATGTCGATCTGTATGTAATCTGACGGAGCCCATGACTCATGACCCGAGACATTAAGCAAAACCAAGATTTACAGCGCTTCGAATGGGTCGAGGACGACGCCCTATCCGTCCTCGAATACAAGCTCGACGCAAACACTTTCACCATCACGCACACTGAAGTGCCGCAAGCACTCAGTGGCCGAGGGATCGCTTCGGATTTAGTCAAGCACGCATTGAATACCGCGCGCAGCCAGGGGTGGAAGGTGCGCATCCAGTGTTCCTACGCAGCCACATTCGTAAAACGGCATCCTGAATACCATGATCTGCTCGCCTGAGCCGCGCTGAAAGTTCATCCGTCCCTGACGCGCCGGCACCATGAAAGCCTTGTCAGGGCGCGCTTTACACCGAGCAATAGCGCGACTAAGCGATGAGTCGTAGCAGCAATAGTCTTATATAAGATATAAGACATAAGACATTTGCCTGATCGTGCTCCTTGCAGATACAATTACGTCATCAACTACCCGCTTTTTCCTATTAGAAAGGCACGCCTCATGCTGGAATCTTATCGCCAACACGTTGCCGAACGCGCTGCGTTGGGCATACCTCCCCTGCCCCTGTCGGCTCAACAGACCGCCGATCTTGTCGAACTGCTCAAAGCGCCTCCTGTCGGCGAAGAAGCGAATCTGGTCGAACTGATCACGCATCGCGTGCCTGCCGGCGTTGACGATGCCGCCAAAGTCAAGGCCTCGTATCTGGCCGCCATCGCCTTCGGCAAGGAAGCCTGCCCCCTGATCGATCGCAAGAAGGCAACCGAGTTGCTGGGCACGATGCTTGGCGGCTACAACGTGGCTCCACTCATCGAACTGCTTGACGACGCTGAATTGGGTTCGGTCGCCGCCGACGGCCTGAAGAACACCCTGCTGGTGTTCGACGCCTTCCACGACATCCAGGAAAAGGCAGAGAAAGGAAACGCCAACGCCAAAGCCGTGCTGCAAAGCTGGGCGGACGGCGAATGGTTCACCAGCCGTCCTGAAGTCCCCCAAAGCCTGACCGTCACAGTCTTCAAGGTGCCAGGCGAAACCAACACCGACGATCTGTCGCCCGCGCCAGACGCCACCACCCGCCCTGACATCCCGCTGCACGCCTTGGCAATGCTCAAGAATCGTCGCGAAGGCGCTCCGTTCGAGCCCGAAGAAGATGGCAAGCGCGGCCCCGTTCAGTTCATTCAGAGCCTCAAGGAAAAAGGCCACCTGGTCGCCTATGTGGGCGATGTTGTAGGTACCGGTTCGTCGCGCAAATCGGCCACCAATTCGGTGCTATGGTTCACTGGCGAAGATATTCCCTACGTACCAAACAAGCGCTTTGGCGGCGTGTGTCTGGGTGGCAAGATTGCTCCCATTTTCTACAACACGATGGAAGACGCAGGTGCCCTGCCCATCGAGCTGGATGTTTCGCAGATGAACATGGGCGACGTGGTGGAGCTGCGTCCATACGAAGGCAAGGCACTCAAGAATGGTGAGGTCATCGCCGAATTCGAACTCAAGTCCGACGTGCTGTTTGACGAAGTTCGCGCTGGTGGACGTATTCCATTGATCATCGGCCGCGGACTTACCGCCAAGGCACGTGAAGCATTGGGCCTGCCTCCATCCACGCTGTTCCGTCTGCCCAAAAACCCCGAAGACTCCGGCAAGGGCTTTACCCTGGCCCAGAAGATGGTGGGTCGTGCATGCGGACTGCCCGAAGGTCAAGGCGTACGCCCGGGCACCTATTGCGAGCCCAAGATGACCTCCGTGGGTAGCCAGGACACCACCGGCCCCATGACTCGCGACGAACTCAAAGACCTAGCCTGCCTGGGATTCTCGGCAGACCTGGTCATGCAGTCGTTCTGTCACACGGCTGCTTACCCGAAACCGGTCGACGTCAAGACTCATCACACCCTGCCCGACTTCATCAGCACCCGCGGCGGCATCTCGCTTCGCCCGGGCGACGGCGTAATCCACAGCTGGCTCAACCGCATGTTGCTGCCCGACACAGTCGGAACAGGCGGCGACTCGCATACGCGTTTCCCCATCGGCATCTCGTTCCCCGCGGGCTCCGGCCTTGTGGCCTTTGCCGCTGCAACCGGAGTGATGCCGCTGGACATGCCGGAATCGGTTCTAGTGCGCTTCAAGGGCGAACTGCAGCCCGGCGTCACCCTGCGCGACCTGGTCAACGCCATCCCGCTGTACGCTATCAAGCAGGGTCTGCTTACCGTGGCCAAGCAAGGCAAGAAGAACGTCTTCTCGGGTCGTATCCTCGAAATCGAAGGCCTGCCCGACCTCAAGGTGGAACAAGCGTTTGAATTGTCTGACGCATCTGCCGAGCGCTCCGCCGCGGGCTGCACGGTGCGCCTGAACAAGGAGCCCATCATCGAATACATCCAGAGCAACATCGTGATGCTCAAATGGATGATCGCCAATGGCTACGAAGATGAACGCTCGCTGGCTCGACGCATCAAGGCCATGGAAGCCTGGCTTGCCGACCCACAACTGCTCGAGCCGGACGCCGATGCCGAATATGCAGCGGTCATTGAGATCGACCTGGCAGATATCCATGAACCCATCGTGGCCTGCCCCAACGACCCGGACGACGTGAAGACGCTGTCGGATGTGGCGGGTGCCGTCATTGATGAAGTGTTCATCGGAAGCTGCATGACCAATATCGGTCACTTCCGGGCCGCCTCGAAACTGCTCGAAGGCAAGCGGGACATTCCAGTCAAGCTGTGGGTCGCACCTCCTACCAAAATGGACGCACAGCAACTGACCGAAGAAGGCCATTATGGTGTCTTTGGCACCGCTGGTGCCCGCACCGAAATGCCTGGCTGCTCGCTGTGCATGGGTAACCAGGCACAGGTCCGCGAAGGTGCCACCGTGATGTCCACCAGTACCCGCAACTTCCCGAACCGTCTGGGCAAGAACACCAACGTGTACTTGGGCTCTGCCGAACTGGCTGCCATCTGCTCGCGCCTGGGTCGCATCCCCACCAAGGAGGAGTACATGGCCGACATGGGCATCATCAACAAAAACGGCGACGAGGTCTATCGCTATCTCAACTTCGACCAAATTGAAGAATACAAAGAGATCGCCGACTCAGTTGGAATCTAAGGAAGCCGAAGGGTGTTCCTGATCAAGCCCCTTCCGGCAAGCCGGAGGGGGCTTTTTTCTTATTCCCCATACGCCTCACAATAGAGCATAAAATAGGCGCAATAATCTTCAGCCCTTGCGACAGTCCCCTCGGGAACCGTCGTACAGTCAATAAAGTGTTCGTTCTTCACTGCGTTACGCCAATTTCAGCACGGAGCACAATATGCCGCATAACACGTTCAACAGCTTGCAGAAATTCAAGATTGGAAGAAAGTCCGCCAAGTTCTATTCCCTGCCTGCCTTGGGCAAATCGCTGGGCATCGATGTGCAACGGCTGCCTGTCTCGATCCGAATCGTGCTGGAATCGGTCCTGCGCAACTGTGACGGCAAGAAGATCACCGAACAACACGTCAAGGAACTGGCAGGCTGGAAGCCGAATGCGCCCCGGAATACCGAAATTCCTTTCGTTGTCGCGCGCGTAGTCCTTCAGGATTTCACTGGCGTTCCATTGCTGGCCGATATCGCGGCTATGCGCTCAGTGGCTGCACGCATGGGCAAGGAACCAAAAAAGATCGAACCCATGGTTCCAGTAGATCTGGTCGTCGACCACTCGGTGATGATCGATTACTTTGGCACGAACAAAGCACTCGATCTCAACATGAAACTCGAGTTCCAGCGCAACCAAGAGCGTTACCAGTTCATGAAGTGGGGCATGCAGGCGTTTGACACATTCGGAGTTGTGCCCCCGGGATTCGGGATTGTCCACCAAGTCAACCTCGAGCATCTGGCCCGCGGGGTGCACCTGGACGCCGAGAACAACATCTATTACCCCGACACCCTGGTCGGTACAGACAGTCACACCACTATGATTAATGGCATTGGCGTGGTCGGCTGGGGCGTCGGTGGTATCGAAGCCGAAGCCGGCATGCTTGGTCAGCCGCTTTACATCCTCACTCCCGATGTGGTTGGCGTCGAGCTCAAGGGCGAACTGCGCGGCGGCGTCACTGCAACCGATCTTGTTTTGACGTTGACCGAGCTGCTGCGCAAACAGAAGGTGGTGGGCAAGTTCGTGGAATTTTGCGGGCCGGGCACTGCCAGCTTATCAGTGACCGATCGCGCCACCATCGGCAATATGGCGCCCGAGTACGGGGCCACCATGGGCTTTTTCCCCATCGACCAGCGTACGCTGCAATATTTTGAGGGCACGGGTCGTACCCAGGAAGAAATCGACGCACTCAAGGCCTATTTCAAGGCCCAGGGCATGTTCGGCGTGCCTAACGCAAAAGATATCAAATACAGCCAGCTCATCACCCTCGACCTTTCCACGGTGACACCATCGCTGGCGGGCCCTAAGCGGCCCCAAGACCGTATCGAGCTAGGCGATGTAAAAAAGACCTTCGCCGGGCTTTTTGTCGAGCAGTCCGCCAACGGATTCAATCAGCCGCCCGAAAAGCTCGATCAGGTATTTACCACCAGCACCGGCACCAAGGTCAAGAACGGAGACGTGCTCATTGCCGCCATCACTTCCTGCACCAACACGTCTAACCCCAGCGTGTTGTTGGCAGCCGGCCTGATGGCCAAGAAGGCGGTGGAAGCGGGGCTAAAAGTGCCGAAACACATCAAGACGTCACTTGCGCCAGGATCACGCGTCGTCACCGACTACCTCACTAAAACCGGACTCCTACCCTACCTCGAGAAACTGGGTTTCAACGTGGCTGCATATGGCTGCACCACCTGTATAGGCAATGCCGGCGACCTGACGCCCGATCTGAACGAAGTCATTACCCAGAACGGCCTGGTTTGTGCGGCGGTGCTGTCGGGCAACCGAAACTTCGAAGCCCGCATTCACCCGAATATCAAGGCCAATTTCCTGGCCTCGCCGCCGCTGGTCGTTGCGTACGCCTTGGCCGGCACCGTGCAGAAAGACCTCATGACCGAGCCGGTGGGAAGAGGCAAGAATGGTGATGTATGGCTTGGCGACATTTGGCCGAGCAATACCGAAGTCCAGGCCCTGTTGGGTGAAGCGCTGAATCCGGAAGTCTTCCGCAGCAACTACGCCGAGATCAAGACGAACCCGGGCAAGCTCTGGAACAAGATTTCGGGCGTAGCCGGCGAAGTCTACAACTGGCCCAAGTCAACCTATATTGCAGAGCCCCCATTCTTTGAGGGTTTCGACATGACGCCGGCGCCGATGCCACCCGTGCGCAATGCCCGCGCCCTGGCCATCTTTGGTGACTCAGTCACAACCGACCACATCTCACCGGCCGGTTCAATCAAGGAGAGCTCTCCGGCCGGGCAGTACCTGCTCGCCAACGGCGTTTCCAAAGAAGACTTCAACAGCTACGGCTCGCGACGCGGCAATCACGAAGTCATGATGCGAGGCACATTTGCCAACGTACGCATCAAGAACCTGATGATTCCCCCCAACGCTGATGGCAGTCGCTTCGAAGGTGGCGAGACGCTGCACCAGCCCAGTCAAGAACGTATGCCCATCTACGATGCGGCCATGAAATACATTTCGGAGGGAGTACCTACGGTCGTATTTGGAGGCGAAGAATACGGCACCGGCTCCTCACGCGACTGGGCGGCCAAGGGCACTCAACTCTTGGGTGTCAAAGCCGTCATCGCGCGCAGTTTCGAACGTATCCACCGCAGCAATCTCGTGGGGATGGGGGTTCTGCCCTTACAGTTCAAGGGCGAAGATAGCGTCGACACCCTCGGGATTACCGGCAAGGAAACCTACGACATCACCGGCATCGAGAACGGTATCAGGCCGCAGCAAGACGTTACCCTGGTCATCCATCGGGCTGACGGCACCTCTCAGGAGGTCAACATGCTGCTGCGAATCGATACGGCCACCGAGGTCGATTACTACCTGCATGGAGGCATCCTGCCCTACGTGCTGCGCGAACTGCTGGCGGCCTGATCCATTACCCGGCCCGACGAGCCTCCGGTCCGCACAGGGCGGTCCGGAGGCTCTTTTCTTGCAATCCGGCGCACAGGGTTAAACTACAGTATTAAGAGGAAGCCATTGTCAAAGATGTCCGACCGCACTCGAACTTCACGCTCCCCGCGTCTGTCGCGCGAATCCCGACGTCTCGTCGTCCTGGCCGATTCACTGTCTCAATCGGGAAGCCGGGTTGAGGACCTGTATTGGGAAAACCTGTTCCAAGCGTTTCTGAGCAAGTTGCTGACGCAGAAAAAGAACGAAGCGATCGAATCGGCGCTGGAGCATCTGCTGACGACCAATATGGACGCCTACGAAATCCTGATTGAGCAGGTCGAGACGCATACAGAGTCGACAGTCATCAATCACGAGAACCAGAACTACGACGTGCTGCTTTTCTGTGCGCCCATTGTCACCTGGACTCGCTACCAGCTTCCGCGCGCAGTGGATCTTACCGCGCAGCTGCAAAAGCTCACGCAGTCCCTACACACCCATATTATCGCCGAGGGAACCCGACTGGCGCTGCTTCCCGAGATGGTCAATTTCGACCAAATGCCCCGGTCGTTTCACGAAACGCTTGAATGGACCCAACGCCTTGGGCGCGCGGCCCTCAGGCAGAAACCCGATAACAGCCTGATACGCCCCTCTCCGGTAGCAGACGGCATGCTGGCCGACGCTCGATTTATCGTCGGCGCACTGGTCGCACCAAAAGGCGGCCCCTTGTTCCGTTGGCAAACGGGCACTCCCGACGAACCCATCAGCCGCGCCCAATGTTTTGAAGGATGGCAGGCAGAGTGCGCGGAAATCGTCGCCGGCAGCTTCACAGGCTGTAGCATCGAATATCTTCAGCCCGATGCATATTATGTGGCCAGTCGCGACGCTGACCGGCGAATCCGCCCTCTGGCACTCAAAGCAGCAGCCACCTGGCTCCAGACTGCAGCAGGAATGCCCGGCAACCAGCTTCGGGCAACGGTCGTAGCCTGCGGTGAACCCACCATCGAGGAATACCGCATCGGATTCAGCACCGCCCAAGCTACGGACGTCATTTACGGATGCATCTGGCCCGTCCTGAGCAAGGAAGAAGCCGCTGCCGAAGCTCTGGATACTCATCAACCCAGTATTCCCGAAGAGATCGCCGCCATTCTCAAGGAGCAAGGCATCAGCGATGTACGCCAGCTTCCGGGCTTGTTTCCAGTCGAGTTTTGCGACGACTGTGGTGCCCCCTACTTTCCAAATCCGCTTGGTGATCTGCTCCACCCTGAACTGCCCGACGAAATTGACGTCAACCCGCTTAACTTCCATTAAGGGTTATACGGGCCACCCTTTCAAATATGCGCCTTCCCGGTTTCGATATCTTCTGCCGTGTTGTCGATAACTACGGCGATGTCGGTGTCTGTTGGCGCCTGGCCAAGCAGTTGGCGGGGCGCCCCGAGATAGGCTTGGTGAGGCTTTGGGTCGACGACCTGGCTTCGTTCCACCGAATTGAGAAAGGTGTGGATCCGACCGCTGCGCGGCAAGTCATCCGCGGCGTCGAAATATGGCTCTGGACCCGCACCATTCCCGACGTTTCTCCATTGGACGTGGTCGTTGAGGCCTTCGCTTGCGATTTGCCCTCGGAGTTCCTGGAACGCATGTCAGATAATCTATGGATTAATCTGGAGTACCTCAGCGCAGAGGACTGGATAGAGGGTTGTCACGCCCTACCCTCACTTCAGCCAAACGGACTGAACAAGTATTTTTTCTTTCCGGGCTTCACGCAACGTACCGGCGGCCTTCTGCTCGAAACGGATCTGCTTGCTTCTCAAGCGACCTGGAACGAATCGCCCGAATTGCGCTGGGCACTATTTGAAAAAATAGGGATACCCAACCATCTGCAGAAGCTGCTGCAAGACGGATGGCGTCAGGCTGTTGTGTTCTGCTACGACGATGCACCCGCCCAGGCGCTGGCCAATGCATTGGGCCGGCCGGAGCACCCAACACTGGCAATCGTTCCCCGCGGAGTGCTGCCGCAACTTTTAACGCTTCAGACTGACTGCTTCCGGGTGTATGAATCTCCGTTTGTCGACCAAGAGGATTTCGATCGACTGCTGTGGTCCAGCGATTTGAATATCGTTCGAGGCGAAGATTCGCTCGTGCGCGCGATCTGGGCGGGCAAGCCCTTCTTGTGGCATATCTATCGTCAAGAGGACAGCGTTCACATGGACAAGCTCAATGCGTGGCTGAAGCGCACAGGCTTCAATGCCGGGCTCAAACGCACTTTTCGCGCGTTCAACGAAACAGATGCCTCCTCCGCCTATGCATGTCTGAACGAAGCTATTGAGGCCGATGGCTGGGAACAGTGGCATCAAGAGTGCCTGACCTTTCGTAAGGCGCTGATAGAACAATCATGCCTCGTCACACGTTTGCTAGCTTTCCGCGCGGAAAAGGCCCACTCCGGTTAAAATAGCGAGTTTTGTACGTACTGCTCCGGGCCGGTAAAAATTAAGCTGGAGCAAATCTACTTCCGGAGTGCTTTGCAAGATGAAAACCGCACAAGAATTGCGCGTTGGGAATGTAATCATGGTCGGCGACCAACCCTTGGTCGTTCAAAAGGCCGAATACAACAAATCGGGCCGTAATGCCGCAGTCGTCAAACTCAAGTTCAAGAACTTGCTGAGTGCCTCTGCAAGCGAGTCCGTGTACAAGGCTGACGAAAAGTTCGAAGTCATTGTGCTCGAGAAGAAAGAGTGCACATATTCGTACTTTGCCGACCCCATGTACGTTTTCATGGACGAAGAATACAACCAATACGAAGTCGAGGCCGACAGCATGGGCGACGCCTTGGACTACCTCGAAGAAAACATGGCCGTTGAAGTTGTATTCTACGAAGGTCGCGCCATCTCGGTCGAGCTTCCCACCATAATTGTGCGTGAAATTATCTATACCGAGCCCGCCGTAAAAGGCGACACTTCCGGCAAGGTACTTAAGCCCGCGAAGATCAATACCGGCAAGGAAATTTCCGTGCCGCTGTTCTGCACCATCGGCGACAAAATCGAAATCGATACCCGCACGGGCGAATACCGTAGTCGCGTCAACTGAAGCCACCGGCTATTGAAGCCGGTCGTCGTCCAGGAAGTCGGGGATGGGCATTACCGCAATGCCCTCCTGCGCCAACTCTTCTCGCTCCTGAGGTGTGGTCGAGCCGCGAATAGGTCGATGATCAATCTCGCCCTCGTGCATGCGTCGAGCCTCTTGGGCAAAGCGATCGCCCACATTATCGGCGTTGCGGACGATCTCGCGGATGTGGGAAAGCACTTGCGCCTGGAGCTGGGCCAGCGTCACGGAAGGATCGGAAACTGCTGGGGCTGATGGAACGCTATCATTAGATTCGCCTTCTGGCCTGGCGCGGCCCATGTTCAGGCGAGGCGCGGATAACATCTTGCTGATCTGGTTGCTGTCGCAAACTGGACACACCAACAGGCCCCGCTCGCGCTGCTTGTCGTAGTCGTCAGCCGACCCGAACCAGCCTTCGAACACGTGGCCCACATCACACTGGAGATCAAATACTTTCAATGCCATGAATTATCAGATGGGGGCCGCCCCAAAAAATGCAATACAGCTCGATTATAGGCTTGTCTGCATGGGCCACCAGAGTTAATTCATCTCAGCTGCTGGCTGACGAGCGCCGACGCAACAAACTCGCTCAGAAACTGCGTGCGTGATCTCAGAGGCGGGGCACAGCCGCCAGCATGCGCCGCGTCTGCTCGTGTGTGGGGCGGCGCAGAACGTGCTCGGTAGACCCGGTTTCCACTATGTGGCCCTGATCCATGACAGCAATCCTGTCCGAAAGATATTCCACCACGCCAAAATTGTGCGTGATGAACAGGTAGGCAAGCCCGGAGTCTCGTTGCAGTTCCTGTAGCAATTCCAAGAGTTGAGCCTGCACGGACACGTCCAGCGCCGACGTCGGCTCGTCACAGACCAGAACCTTCGGCTCTACCGCCAAAGCACGCGCAATGGCGATCCGCTGGCGCTGGCCTCCGGAAAACTCATGGGGGTATCGATCAACCGAACTAGAGGGCAGACCAACGCGATCGAGCAATTGACGCACGCGCAGCCGGCGCGCTTGCCTAGACACTTCTGGCTGCAATGCCGCCACGCCCTCTTCGAGAATCTCACTGACCTGCATACGCGGATCCAGCGACGCGTACGGGTCTTGAAAAACGATTTGGATGTCTCGCCGTGCACGTTTCATTTGCCCACGTCCGGCATCCAGTATCGATTTCCCTGCAAGCAATACCTCACCCGATACTGTTGCCTGTTTGTCCAACAGACGTAGCAGGGCCTTGGCCGTCGTGCTCTTACCGCAACCTGACTCTCCCACCAGCGAAAGCGTTTCGCCGGCCGCCAGTGTGAACGACAGCCCTTTGACGACTTCGACCGCAGCAGTGTTTCGGGCAAACAGCCTGCTGCGCGGCTGATACGTTACACGCAGCTCGCGAACATCTAGCACTGGCTTCGTCGTAGACGACACTTTCGTCTCCCTTTTACTGGAGACGTGGCCAGGATGCTGAATTTGCGTCGACGGACGGTTGCCGTGAGCCGAAGCTTCTGCTGCTTCCACCGTAAGGCGGGTGCCGCGCTTCTCAAACGTCGGAATCGCTGCTAATAATTGCCGCGCATAAGGGTGCTTGGGGGAATTAAAAAATTGTTCGGTGGGCACCGATTCCACGATCTGGCCGTAACGCATGAGCGCAACATGGTCTGCTACTTTTCTGACAACGGCAAGATCATGCGTGATCAGCAAAATGGCCAACCCCATCTCTTTCTGTATGTCGGCGAGCAAATCCAAAATTTGAGCCTGAACTGTCACATCAAGCGCGGTAGTCGGCTCATCGGCAACCAGCACGGCGGGCTCAGCAGCCAAGGCAATGGCGATCATTACTCGTTGTTTCTGTCCACCCGAAAACTGGAAGGGATAATCGTTGAACCTGCGTTCTGCGTTCTCGATTCCAACCCGCTCAAGCCACTGTATGGCCTTGCGTCGTGCCGCCGAACCTCGCAAGGCCGTGTGCGTGTGAATGGTTTCAAGAATCTGGCGCCCAACTGTCAACACCGGGTTCAGGCTGGTAGAAGGCTCCTGAAAAACAATGCCGACCTTCCCACCGCGCACAGCCCGCATTGACGACTCGGCCAAACGGCCCAGGTCGACGCCTTCGAGCAGGACTTCACCATGGGTCATGCGACCCGCTTCGGGTAGCAAGCGAAGCAATGCCAACGCCGTCATGCTTTTACCTGAACCCGATTCGCCTACCAGGGCAAAGGTCTGGCCGCGTTCCACGGCAAGGGCCAGGTGCTTGACGACCTGCGCCGCCCCCTCATCGTTCTGGATCTCGACGCATAGGCCGCGAATATTCAAAATGCCTTGCCCCTGCCGCAGCGTGCTCGCCATTGGTCTCTGGGAGTCATTCATGACGACGCTCCTGTCGCGTCAGGCTTGGCGTGAGGCTCCGCGCGTCGCAGCCTGGGCTTGAACCGGCGAGTGCGGGGATCAAATGCGGCCTGCACGGCGTCAGCAAAGATGTTAGCAGACAGTACAAGGGCCAACATGAACACAAACGCAGCCAGCAGATTCCACCAGACCATGGGGTCGCGCGACATTTCCATCCGCGAGGAATCGATCATGGTGCCGAAAGAAGGAGTGGCAGGGTCCACACCAATGCCCAGGTATGACAGCACCGCCTCGTAGAGCACCAGACCGGAAAATTCCAGCACCATGGTGATCAGGACGATATGCATCAGGTTGGGCAGGAGGTGGCGGCTCATGATGCGCCAGTGGCTTACCCCGAACGCCCGAGCCGCTTGTACATATTCAAGCTCTCGAAGCTTGAGAGTCTCGGCACGCAACAAACGGCAGAGCCCCGACCAGCCTGTTAGTCCCAAAATCAGGCACAGCAGAAAAAGCCGCAAGTCGGCCCGAGCGGCGACAGTCGGAAACAGCTCGGGATTGGTATCTATATAGACCTGCATCATCAGTACGCAGGCCGCGATCAAGAGGACGCCGGGAATGGAGGTCAAAGTCGTGTAGATGTACTGAATGACATCATCAACCCTGCCCTTGAAATAGCCCGCGGAAATACCAAAGATCAGCGCCGGAGGCAGCATGGCCAGGGTAGTGAGCGTTCCGATCACCAAGGCGGTTCGAACGCTTTTCAATGCTTGCCGCAAAACATCGTTGCCGGTGCGATCGGTGCCGAATACGTGATAGTCGAGCGCCAAGGACCACGCAACGCAGACCACCAGCGCCATGAGACTAAATGTAATCCACATGGCGCGCCAGGGTATGCCCGATTCGCTATACCACCAGCCATGGCACGCCCTTGGAACCGATCCCTGCGCGCGTTTAAGCCGACTGGCAGTCAGGACCACAGCTGCCAGCAGCGAAACGACAAGGGCGACAGTCAGGCCCAAAAGCATGCGTCGCCTGAGGTCGCCCGCGTGTTCAGCATCGTCTTCCAGCCACTGACCCGCAAACTTCAAGCGCGGAAAGTCGCGCACAGCCTCACCGTTGATGAACTGAGTTTCTTTTGTGAACTGCCGTAAAGCCAGAGGAGCAGAATATGTCGCCTCGGGGCTTCCGAGACGCGACCAAGCCAGAACGTCGTCCAGCGCCGAACGGACGACCGGGGAGTATGTAGGTTGCGCGGCCTCGGCACCTTGTGCGGGGGGAAGAACAGGTCGGTAATGAATGGAATCCAGCAACCCCACTAGCAGAAACGCCCCCAGCACCATTGCCGCGCACATGGCGGAACTGGTGCGCGCAACACTGCTCCATGCCCTGCGCAAGCCCGGAGTTCGAGAGACCTTCCAACCATACAACAAGATGCCCGCTATCAGGCAGTAAACGAAAACGTCAGTCCACAGGAAGATAAACTTTGGCATGGCGTTTACTCGAAGCGGACCCGAGGGTCGAAGATCGTGTAAGAAATATCGGCGAGTATCAAACCCACGATATACAGGGCTGACCCCAGGAAAACCATTGCCCGGACGATCGAGAAGTCTTGCGCGTTGATGGCATCTATGGTGTAGCTGCCCAGTCCGGGAATTCCAAAGAAGGATTCGGAGATTAGACTGCCCATGAACAGCAAGGGGACCGCCGACACGGCTCCAGTAAGTATGGGCAACATGGCATTACGCAGTACGTGACGGAACAAGATCACCCGCTCAGCAAGACCCTTGGCGCGGGCGGTCCGCACATAGTCCTTATTGATCTCTTCCAGAAAAAGCGTTCGATAAAAGCGGGATTCCGCCCCAAGCCTCGAAGCAATGCCCACAATCACGGGCAGGATCAGAAATCGGATGCTGCTCCAGCCTTCCATATATCCCGAATACGGAACCCAACGCAGCACCTTGGCGAATAGCCATTGGCCCGCAATGATGTAGAACAATCCTGAAATCGAAAGCAGGAACACGCAAATCACCACTCCGGCGAAGTCGAGCGGCGTATTTCGGAAAAACACCAATAGCAGTGCGAACGAAATGCAGGCCCACAAGCCCAGCAGGAAAGTTGGAATGGCCAGCGCCAGGCTCGGACCCATGCGTTCGCGAATTTCATGGCCGATGCTGCGGCCGCCGTCAGAGAAGCCAAAATCCATCACCAGCAGCGGCGCCGATCTTTCAAAGAAAATGGTCTCGGTCAGGCGTTGTGTACCCTGAGCCCGCGCGTTGTAGAAAAGAGGTTTGTCGTACCCGCGTTCGACCTTCCATTTTTCAATGGCTTCGGGACTGACGCGCTGCCCCCCTATTGCCATTCGCGCCATATCGTCAGGAGTATTGACCGCAAAGAATAAAATGAACGTCAATAAATTTACGCCGATCAGGATAAAAACACCGTAGACCAGTCGTCGCAGGATATAGCTGGTCATTGGCTGTCTCCTTGTGCCAGGTCTGTCAGTGCAGTCTCCCTCTCCCGCCGCTTTACGATTCGAACGGCCGGATACACGCCGGCCACGACAAGAGCCAGCAAGACCCAAAGCGGCCACCATACCGGCGGATTCCATGCCTTGATGCGTTCGGCCCGTGTATCGGCATCGATGCGGAGATACTGCAAGGTATTACGCACCATCTGCGTGGGCTTCGCGTTGGCCACCCACGATTGATACGCACCTCCTGATTTAGGATAGAAACCAAACATCCACGGCATGTCGCGCTGGGTGATGTCGACCATCTGTCGAACCAGGGCATCTTTTTCAGGGCCGTCGTCCAGATAGCGCATCGATTCGAATAGACGGTCGAACTCCGGGTTCGCGTAATTGGAGGCGTTTTCGCCCCCATGCCTGGCCTTTCCATTCGGTCCGTACAAGAGGAAAAGGAAATTCTCCGCATCGGGGTAATCAGCTACCCAGCCCCACATGAACATCTGTGCAGAGCCCTGACGCATCTTGTCCTGAAAACGGTTGTAGTCCGTTGCGCGTACCTCAAGCTCAACATTGAGCTTCTTGAGTTGGCGGCGCATCCAATCCACGGTGGCATTTGATCCCATGCCGCCGGCGGAGTCGAAATGCAGTATCAACGGTTGCCCGGTCTCGGCATGACGTCCGTTGGGGTAGCCCGCTTCTGCCAGAAGCTGCTTGGCTTCCTCGAGTGGTCTGCGCACAACCCGTCCGTCATCGACTTCATAGACTGAAAGGTTCGCCCCCTCAGGAGGTGCCTGATACCCCGGTATGTTAGGTGGAACCGGGCCATGTGCAACCTGCCCCTGATCATTCAGGAAAATTTGGATGTATTGCTCCCAATCGAACGCAATGCTGATGGCCTGGCGCAGCTTACGGTTCTTCTCGGCCTGCTCAGGTGTATCACCGCCCCCCACCACAGGATCAAGCCAGTTGAAACCAAGGTAGTAAATCTGCGCTTCGGTGGATGTGAGCAGTTGCAAGCCACGGTCACGATAAAGCTCGGCTTTTTCTGGAGAATCTCCGGCGGCCACCTGCATGGCTACCCCGTAGCTCGAATCGTCCGCTTCGGGCACATCGTAGTAGCCCTGCAAGAACTTACCCATAAGCGGCACGCTTTCCTTCTCGATCGAAAACACAATCTGGTCGATAAAGGGTGTCTTCTTGCCGCAGTCAACGAGCAGACCAGCCTTGACGTCTTGCTCTTCACCTTTGCACGGGTAGGGTTCTCCTCGGAAATTGGGGTTTCGCATCAACACATGCCTGCGATTTTGAACGGACTCGGCAAGCATGTAGGGGCCTGTGCCTACGGGCCAGGTATTGAGGGAGAGGTTATGTTCAGCCATGCCAGACTGGCGATAGAAACGATCAGCTTCCCACGGAATGGGAGCAGTGAAAGTCATGGCCAGCCAATATTTGAACTGAGGATACTTGCCTTTCACCTCGATTCTCAGGGTGTGGTCGTCCAGTGCCCGAACTCCGTCGAATCCGTATTGCCGAAGATCAAGCCAGCCCGTCTCCCCTTGGGCTTCTCGTTGCTTCTGTATCTCGCGCAGTTGCGCGCCGTAATCACCCAAACCTACGATATGTTCAGACATCACGCCAAATATTGGCGACACCACTCCCGGGCTGGCCAGCCTGCGAATACCGTACACATAGTCGTGAGCCGTAAGTTCACGAGTTCCCGTCAGGGGGAAGTCTGTAATTGCGTATTTATCTTCGAGCTGATCGGGCGTTATGGGCCAATAGGCGTAGTTGCCGGCAGGGTCGCGAGCAAAGGCCGGATGAGGCTGAAAAAGGATGCCGGGCTGAATGTTGATGTCGTACACACTCAGGGCAATCGATTCGCCAGGAGCATCGTCCGGTAAGCGGCGGCCCTGGTCATCGTAATAGACCGGGTGACTGATTTGACTTGCGGCCCGCGGGCGGAGCTCGTAGGGACGGGCGAGATAATCGTATCCATACAAGGGTTCGTAAATGGAATACGTAAAGGGTGTCTCGTCGGCAGAATACGAACTCGCTGGGTCCAGGTACTTTGGCGAGCGCTGCGAAAATGCCGTGTACAACACATTCTTTGCTTCAGCACCTCTTACGTATGGACTGTTCACCGGCGCCTCCGAGCAGGCGGCGAGCAAACCCAGAATAAGTAAAATCGCTATTGCCCACAGCCTGAGCCAGGGCCCGGCGCGGTGATGTTGATCAGCTAGCACTGCGCTTGCTTCCAGCATTGATAGCGCCACACCCAAGGGGGGATCTGGCCCTCCTGGTTCCAGATGCCAATACGCGCCTGTCGCGCTTTGCTTTCGAGTTGGGGCAGTGTTGGGTCGCGCATGAACTTGCCCTCTCCCTCCATGTTCGCCCAGGCCATCCCCGCTTTCACCTGTTGCTGATTGGCGGTGAGGCCACCCGGAAGAGGAACATCGCACACGCTTCGTTCATAGCGATCGCGCTCATAGCACTGCAAGGTCAGCGATTTGCCGGCAATCAGGTCGGACAAGAACTTGCGTGACGCCTGAGCCATGGCTTGACCGGGGCGATCCTTGTCTTTGGTAGTTTCGGGAGCGTCAATGCTGGCCATACGGATCTGTTCGCGACGCTGATTCACCAGCAATGTGAATGTATCGCCATCTGCCACGTGAACAACGGTACCCCGCAACTCAAACTCATACCCTGAACCCGGCTGGCCCGCGGACATGCGTTGCTGCTGCCACAGAACCGCCATCAGAACGACAGCTACCGCCGCCATACCCACGCGACGACGCGACGGCCATTGTATGGTTCCCGGCGCCTTTTGCGGATTCTTATGGCTGGAAGAAGGCAATTTCATAGCACGAATGATATACAAATTTCCAGTTTCATTCGTACCATGCTCTGCGAATAAGTTCCCGTGCCGTATCCACCTGCCCGCCCGAGCCATACAATGCCATGGGCTGTGCCCCGAAACGGGACCGCAAGAAAGCATCAGAGACGACTGGAGGCGCGTGCCGTCGCAATAAGTTGGCCTGCGTCAGCAAGACAAGCCACTGAGAGACATGCCTGGCGCAGCCCTGCAAGGTTACTTCGTCAGCAGAAACCAAGGTGGCAAGCTGCTCTGCTCGCTGCGACAAAATCGGTTCATCGGCGCTTTCGCTGATCACGGCATCGATCAGCGCCCCCGCGAGCTCTGGCTCACGTCGCAGGCCACGCAGCACATCCAGACACATGACATTGCCGGAGCCCTCCCATATGGCGTTGACCGGCGCTTCCCGGAACAGTCGGGGCATCGGACCATCTTCAACATAGCCGTTGCCACCCCATACCTCCATGCATTCAGCGGTTGCCCCCACTGCGCGTTTACATATCCAGAACTTTGCCGCTGGGGTGAGGATGCGCCTGTAAGCCTGATTCAGGAGGTCGTCGCTGTCGAACGATCGCGCCAGACGCAATGCCAATACTGTGGCGGCCTCGCTTTCGAGAGCGAGATCTGCCAGCACGGCCTGCATCAGCGGCTGGTCGACCAAGGCACGGCCGAACGCATGCCGATAATCAGCATGGTGTATTGCTTGAACCAAAGCCTGACGGATCAGTGCAGTGCTCCCCAGGACGCAGTCCAGTCGGGTGAAGGAAGCCATTTCGACCAGCGTGGCAACTCCGCGACCGGGCTCACCCAACAGCACGCCATAGGCGCCCGTGAATTCGACCTCGGCACTGGCATTGGAGCGATTTCCGAGTTTGTCCTTGAGGCGTTGGATGTGAACGGCGTTACGGGTGCCATCCGGCCTCCAGCGAGGAACAAAAAAACATGAGAGTTGCTCTTCGTGCCGGGCGAGAACCAGATGCGCATCGGCAGTCGGCACCGAATAGAACCATTTATGACCAACGAGGGAGTAATCGGCGCCACGCCCTCCCCTTGCCGTCGGAACAGCTGTCGTGGAGTTATTCCGCAAATCTGACCCTCCTTGCTTCTCGGTCATTCCCATGCCGACCAGCATCGACTTCTTTACGGGCATGGGCGCGTCAGCGGGGTCATAATCACGTGACAGCAATAAAGGGCGCAGTGAGTCGTACAGGGGCTCTCGGCTTAACAACGGAATGGCTGCCGAAGTCATGGTCAGGGGGCATAGGGTTCCCGCTTCGACCTGGCCATGAAGCAGGTACAAGGCGGCGCGACCGACCTGTCCCCCTGGTTCAGGATCGTCCCAGGCCAGACAATGCATGCCCCTGGCCATGGCCTGCTTCATAAATGCGTGCCAGGCATCGTCGTAGAAAACCTTATCCACGCGATTACCTAACCTATCAAACTGCTCGGCGATCGGGGGCCGCACATTGGCCCGCCGGGCCAATTCCGCCGCTTCGGACGTGCCAAGCCAGGCCCCATAATCAATGAGCACCCGCGTATGGGCGCCAGCACCTTCTCGCTGGACCGCTTCCTGGAGCGCCGCGTCAGCCGTGTAAAGGTTGTAGCCTTCGAGTGGGGGAACCTGGTTTAGAACTTCGTGCGTTGGCCATCTCATGGCAACCTCCGATGCGCAGGAGTACTACGTGCGCTTCCATGGTAAAACCTGCTTCGACTTCGACAAATCACGGCTGATCATTCATAGTATCGCCAAGCCGTCACCGCGTCGCAAGGACGCCCGGGTGACTCATCGATCATTCGTACGTACAAGGATTCTTCATGAACGATCGTTCTCTCGTTATCGCCGGCGCTCTATGTCTGCTCGTCGGTGTGGGTGCAGGAGCTTTTGGCGCACACGCGCTAAAGCGCATGTTAAGCGTCGACATGCTTCAGATCTGGCAGACTGCCGTGCTATACCAACTGATTCATGGGCTTGGGATGCTCGCCATTGCCGCCCTTGCGACACGATTCGGTTCCCCCCTTCTTTCGTGGGCAGGTGCGCTCATGTTTGCGGGTGTGGTCCTGTTCAGTGGAACTCTTTATGTGCTGGCACTATCCGGCACCAAGTGGCTGGGTGCCGTCACCCCCATCGGCGGAGTGCTGTTCATCGTCGCCTGGGCGCTGGTGGCATTAGCTGCATGGCGCCACGTACAGTAGGCTTGGCCTCGACTGCACCGAAATCCATAAAAGCAACTTACAGGGGTTGTCATGACAACGAATTCAACCAATAAGGAACTGCGCGACTTCATCGTCGGCCTGCCCAAGACCGAACTTCACCTTCACATTGAAGGTACCCTTGAACCTGACATGATCTTTGCCTTGGCGCAGCGCAACGGCGTGACGCTGCCCTATCCATCTGAGCAGGCCCTGCGCGACGCTTATGCGTTTACCGACCTCCAGTCATTTCTGAACCTCTATTACGCTGGGGCTGGTGTCCTTCTGACCGAACAGGATTTCCACGACATGACAATCGCCTACCTCAAGCGGGCACATGCCGATGGAGCCAGACACGTCGAAATCATGTTCGATCCCCAAACCCACACCGCGCGAGGAGTGCCCATTGACACGGTCTTCCAGGGTCTAGCATCTGCCGCCCGGCAAGCTCGGTCTCAATGGGGCATCAGCAGCTATTTCATTCTCAGTTTCCTGCGCCATCTGAGCGAAGAAGACGCCTTTGCGACGCTTGACCAGGCCCTGCCACTACGAGATGAATACGCCGACTTGTGGATTGCAATCGGGTTGGATTCGGCCGAACGAGGAAACCCGCCCGAAAAATTCGAGCGGGTTTATACCAGGTGCCGCGACCTAGGATTCAGACTGGTGGCGCATGCTGGCGAAGAGGGGCCGCCCTCTTATGTACGGGATGCACTCGACCTGCTGAAAGTCGAACGTATCGATCACGGAGTGCGCAGCGAAGAAGACCCGGGCTTGATGCAACGCCTTGTCAAAATGCAAATGCCCCTGACAGTGTGTCCGCTATCCAACCTCAAGCTCTGTGTATTCGACACAATGAAAGAACACAATATCGCCCGATTGTTGCACCAGGGTCTGCGAGTTACGGTCAATTCCGACGACCCTGCCTATTTTGGTGGCTACCTCGCCGACAATTATCTTGCGGTTGCACAGTCGCTCGAACTAAGTCGCGATGACCTCGGTGTACTAGCCCGCAACAGTATTCTGGCTTCATTCTTGCCAGAACCTGACAAGCAATCTTTGCTGAACGAGCTGGACAGCTACCTGGCACAGAGAAACTAATCACGTACAGGCAACAAAAAACCCCATCGTGCGATGGGGTTTTTTGTTGGAAGCCTGCAGCCCAATCAGGAGCAGGCATCTAAGCAGGTTTAGATAACCTGGATCGACTTAGCTTGAGGACCTTTCTGGCCTTCAGCGGAGACGTACGAAACGCGCTGATTCTCTTCGAGGGTTTTGAAGCCCGTGCCCATGATGTCGGTGTGATGAGCGAAAAGATCTTTGCCGCCGGCTTCAGGCTTGATGAAGCCGTAGCCTTTTTCGTTGTTGAACCATTTAACAATACCAGTTTCAGTTTGCATTTTTGCAACCCTTTAAAAATATGAGCAATAAGCCCGGAGAACAGACTATCAAGGGTGGAGATGGAGCAAAAAAGTACTGTTTTTGGTACTGATTGGACAAACTACAACGAACTTGAAAATCTAGCAGATCATCGTAGCGGTGGCCCCTTTTCAAGTCAAGCGATTATTATCAAAATCCACGATTTTTTTGCGCCAGAAGATTTTGGCGCAATTTCGCAACACTCCGTTCGCTAAAAACTGACCTCTATGCAACGCCTACCCCGAGATTTCTATGCCCGAGACACAGTCACTGTTGCCCGAGACTTGCTCGGGAAAACACTGGTGCATTATGTGCAAGGGCAGCCACGTCTGGCGCGCATCGTTGAGGTCGAAGCGTACCTCGGCCCGAATGATCTGGCTGCTCACTCGTCCAAGGGTCGTACCCCACGCACCCGAGCTATGTTCGGCCCTCCTGGCCATGCTTATGTTTACCTGATCTACGGCATTCATCACTGCATGAACGTGGTCACCGAACCCGAAGGAAGTGGAACCGGAGTATTGCTACGGGCTGTCGAACCACTGGCCAACGTTCAAGGCAATACTAGAGGGCCCGGTCTGCTGACGCGGGCACTGGGAATCGATTTAAGCCACTATGGTCATGACCTTTGCGGCGACGATCTCCACTTGCTTACGTCCGATACAGACCCGGTTCCTGAAATTGTCGCCCGTCCCCGGGTGGGGGTCGCCTACGCCAAGGAATGGGCAGAAAAACCGCTGCGCTTCTATATCGCAGGAAATCCCTATATTTCACGCAAGTAACGAGGCTGTCTGTTGGCTTGTCTACCTTAGCAGCAGCAATTCGGGCACACAGTCGGCATCGCAGTAGACGACCGCATTTTGACCAAAATCCCTACCGAGAGCCACAGCGTCATCGCGATCTGGTCCTAAAACGAGCAGACTGGCTTCGGCCGGCCATGGGCCCGAAAAATGCTGACCGCTTCCGCACAAAAAGGGCCAACCCCTATGCTTGACCGCTTCACGAAGTTTTCGCTGACGTGCGGCATTTTCCTCCGCCGTCAGCAAACGACTGAAAGGATTGTTCGCTGTCACGAACACGCTGGACCGCACTCCGTATTGGCCATGCAAAGCCAGCAAGCTGCTACTGAATAGACCGACCTTCAGCGTAAACGGTTGCGGCGCGTAGACCCTATAGTCAGTTTGCCGGTATGCGGCAAGCGTCGAAGCTGGGATAACAGTGGTGGTCATGGCCCGATCGATAACAAGACATGCGCCGCTTATATAGTAGGGCGGACGCGATGGCTAACGCATAAAGGTTGCTTATGCCCCGGTACGCGAGGATCCTGTTAACTATTGTATTGTCCATTGCGCTCGTCATGGCGGTGGCGATTACAGCCCTCTCCATTTTTAATTGGAATTGGGCCAAACCCTGGGTGGAGGGTCAGCTTAGTACCCTCGTTCACCGCGAAGTTGAGATCGAAGGACGACTGGACGTGGATTGGAAGCGGCCCGTCAAAGGTTCGGGATGGCGTAGCCGCATCCCCTGGCCTGAAATCACGGCCAACAATGTCAGGGTGGCTCAACCAGGCTGGACCCAAAGTGAGGTTGACATGGGTCAAGCCGACCATCTCAAACTGCTTGTCGATCCGGGTGCCCTCTTTGCCAATACCGTTCGCGTCGCCCGACTCGAACTCAAAAACGCCGACCTGGATCTGCTGCGAACGGAAACTGGGTCGCGAAACTGGACCTTGCGCGAAAAATCGGAAACATCCGACGAGCCTGCAAAATGGCAGTTTGCGCTTCAAGACCTGGTCATGGAGAACGTAAATATTCGAGTCCGTGACCCCTCGCTGGAACTGGATATGAAGGTAAGACTCGACTCCCTGGCTGACGACCAGTCATCCCATTATGCAGTCGGCTGGCAAGCCGAAGGGCAATATAAAGAGGGCGAAATATCCGGACAGGGAAAAGCTGGCGGCCTGCTTTCACTTCAAGAAAACAGCGAAGCCATGGATGTCCCGTTTCCTCTGCAAGCGCAGCTCAAGTTTGGAAACACATCCACCCAGTTTGACGGAACTATCACTCGCCCGACCCAGCTGGCAGCGGTAGATCTCAAGTTCCGGCTGGCAGGTGCCACCATGGCTGATCTAAACCCACTATTCGGTACAGCGCTCCCCAATACACCACCGTACGAAACAGAAGGTCGTCTACATGGTGAGCTTGCCTCCGAACATGAGGTATGGCGCTATGAAAACTTCACCGGGAAAGTCGGCTCCAGCGATATCAAAGGCACCGTTCAATACCACATCCGCGAGCCACGCCCTCTCCTTACAGGCACGCTCGAGTCAGAACTGCTGCGGTTCAAGGACCTAGGACCATTAGTGGGGGTGGATGACCGTCCAGAGAAAAAAGGCAAAGCCAAGCGGCAGCCCGCGGAAAAGGCAGTACCCGTAGACACTATCAATACTGAAAGTTGGGACATGATGGATGCTGATGTTCATTTCAAAGGCAAACAAATCCAGCGTAATGAAAACTTGCCACTGGACAACCTCGAGGCCAAAATCAAACTGCAGGATCGGAACTTGACCTTGGCACCACTCAATTTCGGCATGGCGGGCGGAACCTTGCGTACTGAGGTAGAACTTAATGGCCGCGAGGAGCAAATCAAGGCACGCTTGAAAGCAACAGCACGCGGTTTGCAGTTAAGGAAGCTGCTGCGTGGCGCCGAATCTATGCGCGCCAGTCTCGGCACCGTCAACGCCGATGCATCACTATCCAGCCAGGGTCAATCATTCGCCGAACTGCTTGGCAAATCCAATGGTGAATTCAAGGCGGTCGTTACCAAGGGGACAGTCAGTCACTTCTTGCTGGAAGCAGCCGGGCTGAATATCGCTGACATGGTGATCGTGAAACTGTTTGGCGATGAGCAAATCATGCTTAATTGCCTGGCTGCCGATTTTGACGTGAAGAACGGCCTGATGCAGGCCAAGGCATTCAAACTCGACACTGACGATGCTGCCATCGACATTACCGGCAATATCAACCTGGCCACCGAGAAGCTGGATCTGGACATTGATCCAGAAAACAAATCGCTGCGCATATTTACCTTGCGCACACCACTGTATGTGCGAGGAACATTCAAGAACCCCGACGTAGGCGTGCATGAAGGTCCCATCGCCGCAAGGGCCGGAGCCGCTGTTGCGCTGGGAGTGATAGCCACGCCACTCGCTGCCTTGATCCCGCTGCTGAATCTGGGAACCAACGACAAGAACGAGTGCGCGCCTCTAATGAAAACGGCGAAAGAAAAACCCAAGGCTCCTCCGCCAGGCAAGAATAAATGAGCGTCGGCCGCTTCGCTTTACATGCGTGGCAGACGCGTTTCAGCTGCGTCCCACCCGAGACACGTTCAACAATCGCACACTGCGGTCGATAAACATTGTCAACAGAATCATTACAAGCAAATATGTACCGGCACGTTCGAAGCGAAACCATTCAAAGTTGAAGTTGAATTGAAAGCCCAGGCCGCCTACCCCGATCAGGCCCAGCACCACCGCAGCCCTGACATTGCTTTCAAACTGAAAGAAGGCGTAAGTAATCCAGTCCCGCCAAGCCAGGGGCGCTGCCACCATCGCGTACGCTGTACGTCGAGAGGCGCCACTTGTGAGCTCGAAGCGGCTAAGTGGCAGATTATCTACGGCCTCGCAAAACACTCGCGTCATGACGCCCAAGGTGTGCACGGCAATCGCCAATGTACCCGCCACCAGACCGGGTCCAAAAAACGCAATGAATAAAAACGCCCACATCACTTCTGGCACACCCCGTGAAATCATCGCGATCAAGCGGGCGGTTATCAACTGCCCCGTTCTCCAGGCTCGAAGCCAGCCGGGCGCAGTTTCGCCACTGAAGCTGCTGGATTTCAATTGGAAAGTTGCCGAATGCAGATAGGTCAACACGATGGTGACTGCCACGCCCAACACAGTACCGACGATACCGATCGCCAGGGGTATTGCAGCGGATTCGACAGCACGCCACACGAACCACTTGCGCAGCTCGTCGAGCCACGCTACCCACGCCTCCCCGCTCCAGAACTGGCCGGGGCCGTATTGAGAGAAAAGTTCTACTGCCTTGCCCTCCGTCTTTCGCGTCTCGACTTTTTTCTCGGGGCCAATGCCGAGAGCGGTGAGGTCGAAGTCGGGCGATACAAGCCGCTCGAAGAAACGAAGGTTCTCCCACGCCTTGCCACTGAGCAATTCGGCCGCTGGTGCCAGATGGTTGCGCGGGGCTCCCCCTTCACCTGCCCGATTACCCCAACCCATAAACCACAAAGACCAGACCAGCACCAAGGTGACAAAACCCACCGCATACCATGGGCGCCGTGGCGGTCGCGAACTTGCTCGGGTCTCGCCTTTTCTGGTTCGTCGTATTTTGCTGGCCGCGTGAGCCGCGTCGCCGCGGAGCATGCTGCGAACGTAATTACTGGCCAGATCCGCCGATAAGGTCAATAACAGGGTAAAAAGAATAAGTGTGCTGACTTTATCCCAGGCACCGAACCGAATCTGATACCAGATTTCGGACCCCAGGCCGCCGCCCCCGACCGCGCCGATCACGGCCGCGTTGCGAATCGCGCATTCGGCACGCATCAATGTAAACGACAGGACATTACGGGAAGCCAAGGGACGGATCCCATAGAAGAACGTAGCAAGTCGCCCACCACCCTGACTTCTCACCTGTGCGTAGCGCGCGTCTTCGACTCCGTCCCACAACTCGCTGTATACCTTGGCCAATATTCCCGTGATATTGAGCGCTAGGGCCAATGCGCCAGTGAGCGGACCCAAACCGATCATCGCCACAAGAATCACGGCCCACACAAAGTCCGGCACGGCGCGCAGCACATCTTGAACCAGTCGGCACGATGCACATAGCAGGGCCGCCGGCGACCGCAGGGGAAAATGTCGCCAGGCCCGCTGTACACGGCCCACAGGCAGTAAAGCAGCAACAAACCCTTCACGCTCTTCACCCACGCATACTGCGCGGCTTGCTCCCATAGCCAGGGGCCACGCCAAAAGGACGGCAACGACCGTGCCGAGCACCGCCGCTGATAGCGTCTGGAGGGTAAGGTCCCACGAATGCCACAGAAACTCTGCCGATAGGTCAGGAGCCAAAAACGCCCCGAGCCAGGCGCCTATCCGTCGCGCAGCCTCGGCCCTTCGTTGTGCGTCGAACAAGGCGTCCCAGTCCCACTCAACTGCAAAGCCTGATGCGAGCAGCGCCAGCAGCAACATCAACAACGCAATGAAGCTGCCTAAAGGGCGACGATCAGAAAACTGCTGCACCTCTAACTGCGTCGTCATGACGGCAACGCCATTTCATCCAGGTGTAGCGCGCGATACTCGGTGCCATATAACTCGCGTAGCAGATGCTGGCTGATGTCTGCCGGGTCCCCCTGCCAAAATATCCGGCCTGCCCGTAACGCGACGACCCGATCAAAATTTCCTTGCAGTAGATCCAAGGTGTGTAGGTTGACGAGCAGCGTGGCGCGATCACGCCCCGCAATCTCGCATAACAGGCCGATAATCTCCTGACCCAGTCTGAGGTCAAGTGCGCTAACTGGCTCGTCTGCCAACACCAGGCGCGGCCGCTGCACCACGAGGCGCGCTACCGCGACACGTTGCTGCTGTCCACCCGACAGCTCGTCAGGAAGAGACCATAGCCTGTCGGCCAGTTCGACCTGGGTCAACGCCTCGACCGCGCGCCGGATCTCCTGCGGCCACAACAATGAGCAAACAGCTTTGGGAAGCGGCCAGTATCCCAGTCGCCCCATAAGCACGTTATGCACCACACGCAGTTGTGGAATGAGATTGTCATGCTGATGCAGGAATCCGACCTCGCGACGCAGGCGGGCAAGTCTCTTGCCATTCAGCTGAGATACGTCTTGCCCAAGCGTTACCACCCTTCCTTGGACCGGTTTGACCAAGCCGGCCATCAGCCGAAACAAAGTGGTTTTTCCCGCGCCGGATGGTCCAATAACGGCAACGCGCTCGCCGAGCGCGACGGAAACATTGATATCAACGAGCACCCGATGCGACCCATACGCGACGGACGCATGCTCGATATGTACGGGCATTTCTTTCAGAGGAGCTTTTGTGTTCATGAACGCGGTCCCGAACCAGAAGAACAGGTCTCGCTTACCGGTCGGTACGCGGCCTTGATCCCGTTGCGTCAGTTACCGATGTCCAGACCCGACTCAAGCAGATCCACGACGCTTTGCCATTCCGAGATATCCGCGTCAACGAACTTACCAGCTTTCAAATACTTGAGTACCTTTGCGCCGTTCTCGTCGCTGGCATCCAGGGCAAGCAAAGCCGTACGAAGCTGTCCCAATAGCTCTGGGCCCAAGTCGGCGCGCGCGGTCAGCGCGTAATCGATATAAGGCGGCGTCTTGTAGATGATGGGTGCCCTTTCCTGCAGGTCGGGCGGAGCCTTGTCCCAACTGGCGAAATTGAGGGCGCCGACTTGATGCGTACCGTCGGCCACCATTCGCATAACGACATCATGGCTTCCTGAGTACGCGACAGTGCGAAACACTTTTTCGGGTGTCGTGCCGGTTTGGTCGATGAAGAACTTGCGCGGCATCACATGACCCGAAGTACTGCTCTTGCTGCCAAACGTGAACGTCCAGTTTTGGTCCTTTGCGGCTTGTGCCAGTTCACTCAGATCGGACAATCGCCCCATTTTTATATTCGGGTTTGCAATGAAATAACTGACGAAACCCTTGTCGATATCTCGAGAGCCCAAAATAGTAATATCGTCGCCCATCTGCATGCGTGCCTGAGCCGTGGTCACTCCGCCAAGCCAGGCGATATGGGCCCGGCCAGTCGCCAACGCCGTCACACTGGCTGCGTAATTCTCAACGTGCATGTATTCCACCGGGATGCCGACCGCTTTACCAAGATAGCTTGCCAACGCACCAAAGTATTCCCGCATCCGGTCGGCATCGCCGTCGTCTGGGATAGCAGTAATGATGAGTTTGGAAGGGGCTTGTTGCGCTTCGGCAGGAGCACTAAGACTCAGGGAAAGTGCAGTAGTAAGGAGTAAAGCGAACAATGAGTGCAGATACTTCCTGCGCACGGCAGAGAATGTATTCATGGGAAGACTCCGATAGGTTCGATTCTTGGTAACTACAGCACCAGTCCGAGCGGCACTGGGATGCAGCTGAGGCGCTCCTGGAAGGTAAGCTAAACCATCCTAACATCGAAACGCAGCACCGTCGATACCATCGAAATCGTGGCCGGGCACGCAAAATGCCAGTATGCCGGCTGGTACAACTACGGTAACGACTCATGAAGAAAATAATTGCGGCATCCAGCTTCGCCCTGCTGGCGGGCTGCGCGACAACGCAAAGCGACCTCCCGACGCAATCTGGTGTCGACCTGGAAAAGTACGCGGGTACTTGGTATGAGCAGGCGCGCCTTCCCAACCGATTCCAGGCGGACTGTGTCGGCGAAGTGCGAGCCGACTACACGCTGAAACCCGACAACAGAATCGAGGTCGTAAATCAATGCAAGACTCGGGATGGCAGTGTGCAACTTGCAAACGGAGAAGGACGCCTGAACTCGTCATTCAGCCCCCCTGACCCCGCCCGGCTGGAAATCCGGTTTGCTCCCAAATGGACGTCCTGGCTACCCATGGTATGGGGGGATTACTGGATCATTCGTTTAGCCGACGAATACGAGCATTCGCTGGTGGGAACTCCCGACCGCAAATTCCTGTGGGTCCTGTCCCGGCAGCAGCGAGCAGATGACGCGTCTGTGCAGGCACTGCTCGACTACGCAGCGACTTTGGGATTTGCCACTGATGAAGTAACTCGAACGCCAGCTGAGCAATGAACGCGTGCCCGTTATCTGCACGGCAAGAATCGTTTTGCAGGTTGTTCCGGCGGGCATCATGCCGATCTCGATCCGATCACACGCTACAGGAGGATTCATGACAACCTGGAAGATGGATAAGGACTCACCGAGCCTCACCCCTCACGGAGATCCACTCAAGGTTCCCGGAAAGAATAGCGACACACGTCCGGACGACAAAGGGATAGACCTTCCGGCCGAACCCGGTCGCCCTACGCCGGGGCCTTCACACCCCGATCTACCCGGCGGTCCGCCCGAACCTGTTGAGCCCGGCAAGAAGCCCACTTTGTAAGCTTGACCGTATTGCAATATCACCGGTATACGGCGACATTTCTTCCCTCTGCGGTGTAAAACCAGTGCACATCGGCCACCTGACCTATTTTGTAGGGGCGGTGGCCCGTGTATACCTGAACTTCAAGCGAATCCGCGAGGAGGGAGGAATGACAGACGACAAAGTGTTGATATGCGCGGCCTGCGCAGAGGTGGCTGCTACACCCGGACGGGCGGCGCCGCACAAGTATATGCTTGTTGAAGGTCAACGAGCCGGGCAATACGACGGAATATGCGACACCACATACCGGTGCCTGGAGTGCAATTCGTTGTGGGCGAGGCAGCGCGACAAATTAGGATGTACCCAGACCTTCCAATTGCTGTCGGAGAGTAGATAAAGCTGCCGGGCCATAAATACATTGTTCTGCGGCGGACACACAGCTCGCCCGAAAGCAAAATGTAGTAAAGACTGGCTCCGTATTCTCTGCTTTCAATTGAGTGCTAGGACATCCCCCGCGCGTAGCGTACTGTGGGTGAGTGACTAAACGATCGCGCCAAGAACGCGTCAAACGAGAAAGCAATGGACACCAACTTTATACGAACTTCTGCCAGGCACTGGGGCTTGAGCAATAACATGAATATGCCACCAAACCCCCCGTCACCCGCGGATGAAGAGGCGCGGCGCCGGGTAACTGCGCGACTTCGCCGCGTAGTCGTAACACAGCTCAAGAATTCCTTCCCAAGCCTGCCCTTCTGAAAAAGCCGCGTCTCTAACACCGCACTGTTAAATACTATTGATACGCCGCTATCACAAATATTGTTAGGATTTATGCGTACGCGTTGATAGGTTCAAAGAACCATCCACAACAACGGAGACCACCGTCATGCGTACCAAAGTCCAGCGTTCGATCGCATTGCTTGCGATTCTGACAGCCGTATCGTTCAGTGCGCACGCGCAAGATAAACTCGTCAAGGAACACCACAACTACAGTGAGTGGACGAAAGGCCTGTTTTCAGAAGCAGTCGTTGTAAAGGGTTTCGGCAATGGCCGCCTGATATACCTAGGTGGAATCGGCGCCGAGGAAGAGGAAGGAAAACCAGGAGACATTCGCGCGGTCAACGATGCGGCCGGCCAATGCACGTACATATTCGAAAAAGTCGACCGTGTTCTCAAACATAATGACGCGGGACCGAAAGACATCGTGAAAATGACGTCATACCTTACGAGCCCGGATCACTTTGGCGCGTATATCGAGTGTCGAAACAAATACTTCGAGAAAACTGGTGCAACCCTGCCAGCCGAAACATTGCTGATAGTGGATCGCTTGGCTTGGCCCGAAATGCTGATTGAAGTCGATATCGACGCTGTAGCGCAGTAACTGCACCGAACAAAAAGGGGGCAGTTCGTTCGTGAAACTTCCCCCTTTTCCAGAAGCCATCACAATTAGTTGTTCGGATGATTGCGTCGGTAAAACTCCCACTCATCTACTTTCGTGCCATCCGAAAGTACACACATGGTGGTGTTCCCTTCTGGGCGCTCGTGTATATCAAGCGTTCCCCCGCGCTCAATGCAGTAGACCGAAGCCGGGTTAGGCATTCCCAAAGCAAGAATGGGGTCCGAACCCGTAACGGTGCAACCTGCCAACAACACTGCCACCACCACAATACCAAGCTTTTCCATAGCCCCTCCTGTTTTGCAGGGTGCATTGTACTGCTGGCGTAAAGAAGCCATCCGATTAAATGGCGCAGATGATGCAGGCGGAGAAAGCTCCTCTCAGCCCTCAATTCGGTAGAGCAAAAAGGACAAGGGGTTAGCCCCTTTTGAGAGCTATCCCCTTGATATATTTGGCGCGGCTGGCAGGATTCGAACCCACGACCCCTTGGTTCGTAGCCAAGTACTCTATCCAACTGAGCTACAGCCGCCAAAGAAGCGAAACTATAACATAAAAATTTGATCGTGTCGCAAGTGGTGGGTTCTTTATCTCCTTTTGACTACAATTCTCGCATGACACATGCCTATTCCTGCGATTATTACTGGGTTGAATCCCTGGTAAACAGCTACGTCCCAGAGTGGCGCCAGGCAAATTTCGATGCCGTGATCGCCATCGCACGCGGAGGCTTGGCGCCGGGAGTCATGGCTTCCACTGCCCTGTCACGTCCTTTATACGCCATAAGCTACATCCGCGCGTCCAGACAGGTCTCCTGGTATACACGAGAGACGCCAAGCCCTGGCAGCCGAGTACTATTGGTTGAAGATATTGCCGGCCGGGGTAGAACTTTGTACGACAGTGTCGAGTTTCTGCGCAATCAGGGCTTCGAAACTTCGGTATTCACCCTTACCTGGGATGTCGAATCCCGCATCAGGCCGGATTATGGCTTTCAAGTACCCGCCGGCAGTCGGGCCTGGTTTCCCTGGGAGCGTGAGTCGATCACGGATGCGTTCGGTGCAACGAACAATATGCCGGATCAACCTGACTATGAGTATGCGTCGTGGGCCATAGATCTGGACGGAATCCTGCTTCCCGATGTCCCCGAAGATCACTATATGCGTGATTTGCAAGACGCACTGCTGACACGCGACGCGCTGGAGCCACATGCCACCCTGCCAAATCGCGATCTTCATGCTCTACCCATTGTGACCGGTCGTCCCGAGCAAGACCGGGCGCGCACTAAAGCCTGGTTGGACCGGCATGGTTTCAAAGGAGAGCTGATAATGCGAAACGAAGCCAGGTATTCGGCTGCGCAAACGCCCCTTCACAAGGCGGAAGCCATCGTTCAGCGCCGTTTCACCCACTTCATTGAAAGTGACGCAGTACAGGCACTGGAAATAGCAAATCGGGTAAAAGTCGCTCGTGTGATCTGGTGGAATGGCTCGCGCGCCATGGCTGTCTATGCGCATGAAGCGACCGAACTTATAGCCGCTGCGACGGCAGACGCTAATCTATAATCGTCGGCATGCGGCCCGCCGCAGCAATACTTGCGCGGCACAGAACCATGAGTCCAATTGCCGCACCTATCCAATAGGGAGAAGCTCGTGTCACGCCTTGCTACCGCCACCTGCATCGAAGACTTGCGCCAGATGGCGCAGCGAAGAGTGCCACGCATGTTTTACGATTATGTTGCGTCGGGCTCGTGGACGGAGAGCACCTATCGGGCCAACGTGGATGATTTTCAACGCCTGAAGTTTCGGCAGCGTGTAGCCGTGGATATTGGTACCCGCAACTTGCGCAGCACCATGATCGGTACCGAGGTCAGCATGCCTGTCGCTCTTGCGCCTACAGGACTTACGGGGATGGTATGTGGTGACGGAGAGATCCTGGCCGCGCGGGCGGCAGAACGGGTTGGCGTTCCGTTTACGCTGTCTACCATGAGCATTTGCGCCATTGAAGACGTCGCAGAGCACACAAGCCGCCCCTTCTGGTTTCAGCTTTACGTGATGCGCGACCGAAATTTCATGCGCAGGCTCATCGCGCGTGCAAAGGCCGCCGGCTGTTCAGCGCTTGTGCTGACACTCGATCTCCAAGTCATGGGGCAGCGTCACAAAGACCTTAAGAACGGACTCACCGCGCCTCCGCGACCCACGCTGCGCAATTTACTGAATCTCGCTACCAAACCCCACTGGTGCGTATCTTTGTCCCGCACGCCACGACGCGGGTTTGGCAATATTCTGGGGCATGTGGAAGGCGTTAGCGACATGGCATCATTGGCCTCCTGGACCAACGATCAGTTCGATCCCACTTTATGCTGGGAGGACATTGCCTGGATCAAGGAAGCCTGGGGTGGAAAACTGGTGGTGAAAGGCATCATGGATGCCGAAGACGCCCGACACGCTGTGCGCTGTGGCGCCGATGCCTTGATCGTATCCAACCACGGTGGCCGACAGCTGGATGGTGCACCTTCGTCCATTGCTGCCCTGCCTCACATCGTGGCTGAGGTCGGGAATGACATCGAAGTATGGTTTGATGGCGGCATCCGCTCAGGGCAAGACGTATTGCGCGCCGTTGCCCTGGGTGCACGAGGTACCTTCATCGGACGCGCCTTTCTTTACGGACTTGGCGCCGGCGGCCAAGCAGGTGTTGAACGTGCGCTTGCCATCATAGCCAAAGAACTGGATATCAGCATGGCTTTCTGCGGCAGGACGGATATCGGCGGCGTGGACCGTTCCATACTTCTCAACCCTCAGATTTTCGACGATCTGACAAAAATATAGGTAAGCACGCCTGTCGCGATGGCGTATTATCCGTCAGCCTGATATTGCTCATACATAAAATCGAATTGCCCGGTCACGATGCCGCCCCTAGAATCGAACGCATGACAGTCCCACCCAGTACTCACGACGGAGCACTTTCATGTTCATTCGAAATTGCTGGTATGCAGCAGGGCTCAGCCAAGAGATCACTTCGCGGCCCCTGGCCCGGACACTCCTGAACGAACCTGTCGTGCTGTATCGTCAGGCCGACGGCAACGTTGCAGCGCTGGAAGACCGCTGCTGCCACCGGGCGCTGCCGCTGGCGCACGGGGAAGTCATCGGCGATACCTTGCAGTGTGGTTACCATGGCCTGCGTTTTGATCGGAATGGTGTGTGCGTCAAGGTGCCCGGCCAGCAGACTATTCCTTCCAAGGCCAAGGTAAAAAGCTACCCGGTCTTCGAGAAAGATAGCCTGATCTGGATCTGGATGGGCAGGCCCGAAGAAGCAGACACTGCGCAGATAATCAATTATCCCTGGCACCGCGATCCGAGCTGGGCGTTCAAAGGCAAGTGCAATGTCATCGACACCCACTACCAGTTGCTGTATGACAACCTGCTTGACCTGACGCACGTCGGCTACGTTCATAAGCATACGATAGGCGGCGACGCCGAATCGCATTCGAATGCAGAAATGCACACCACGCGCACGGAGAACGGCGTCCACGTGATCCGCTGGTTGCGCGACTCGAATCCACCCCCCACCTACGCTAAAGCGTATCCATTCAAAGGTAAGGTAGACCGCTGGATAGAGATCGACTTCACACCGGGCACGGTACAAATTTTTGCGGGTGCCAAGGATGTGAACACTGGTGCGTATGAAGGCAGGCGAGACGATGGTTTCGGCTTGCGTACGCTGCATGCGGTTACCCCCTCCACCAACAGCCGTACCTTTTATTTCTGGACGGTGGCCCACAATTTCAATGTCGACCAGCCCACTGTGACAGACCGGGTCTTCGAGCAGATGGACGCGACTTTCCAGGAAGACAAGATCATTCTGGAGTCACAGTACCAGCGATTGCACCAGGACCCTCACCGCGAGTTGATCGACATTGCCAGTGATGCCGGGGCAATCCAGGCTCGTCGTGTCATTGCGGCACGAATCGCCCGGGAACAGGACAGTGCCACCGCAGCGGAATTGGCTTGATCACGCAACAACCGGTTCTGGATCACGCCTTGAACAACTGATGCACTACACCACGAAGCCATTGGTTACCGGCATCTTTGTGAAAACGCTGGTGCCAATATTGCCGCAACTCATACGTTGAAACGGAAAACGGCAGCTCTACCGCCTTGATCTGAGCCAGTTTCGAAAAACTCTCGCCGACAGCACGGGGAACGGTCGCAATCAAATCCGTTTCGGCCACGATCATCGGAAGGCTCATGAAATGCGGCGTGCGAAGCAGCACTCGACGCTTGAACCTGCGTCGGACCATCTCGCGTTCGAACAGCTCCTGGCTACGCCCGCTGGCCTGAACAACCGCATGAGGCAAAGACAAAAATTGCTCAAGACTCAGCGCCTCGCCTGTTACCGCGGGGTGATTGTTGCGCACGATGCAAACAAACGAGTGCCGGAAAAGCAACTGCTGGTAATGACTGCTCTTCGCTAAATCCGGGAAATAGCCTACAGACAGGTCAACATCCCCAGCCTCCATGGCGGCTTCGGCACTGGAAGGTGTCAGCGCCACGGACCTCAAAGACACTCCCGGTGCCCAAGTCGCCAGATGTCCGAGTAGCCTGGGCAGGAACACCATCTCACCAATGTCCGGTGTATTGATGGTAAATACTCTATTGGACGTAGTGGGGTCAAAGTCGGGCTTGCGCAGCACCTCGACATCAATGATGCCCAGCGCTTTGTGCAAAGGTTCGGCCAGCCGCAAGGCACGTGGCGTAGGTTTCATGCCCTTGCCGGTGCGCACAAAGAGTGGGTCGTCAAAGTGCTCTCGCAATTTTGCGAGCGCCGCACTGACTGCTGGTTGACTCATGCCTAGTGTATGTGCGGCCTTGGTTACGCTGTGATTGACCAGTAGCGCGTTCAGCACCATCAAAAGATTCAGATCGATGTGCCGAACATCCATAAGACACTGCTACCGATACAGAAGAGATGGGAACCACAATGCAATGTTGGGCCACCACACCATTAGCAACAACAGGGCTACAGGGGCGATCAAGAAGGGAAGCACCCCGCGGTACAACACTGACAACGGTATTTCCGGCGCCTGCGCACGGATCACAAAAATATTCATGCCTACGGGTGGCGTAACCAATCCCATCTCGACAACCAGCACCAAAAGCACACCAAACCAGACGGGATCGAACCCCGCACCAACCACAAGAGGAAAAAACACCGGCACGGTTATCAATACCATTCCAATGCCATCCAGAAAACAACCCATGATGATGTAGAAAAGAATCAAGATGAGCATGATGACGGCAGGTGACGCATCCAGGCTTCGTGTCCATTCCACCAGAGTCTGGGGCAATTCGGTCAGTACGACAAAGTACGAAAATATAAAGGCGCACAGCACAACCAGAAACAGCATGCTGGAAATCAGAATGGTTTCGACGACGGCTTCGTGCACGCGCCTGAAGGTAAGCCGACCCCGCACAAAACCCAAAACAAATGCACCGAACGATCCTACGGCCGCCGATTCGGTCGGGCTGAACCAACCCAAATAGATGCCGCCAATCGAGACTCCGAACAGCAGAACTATTTCCCACATGCTGCCCAGGGCACGCAATCGTTCACCCCAGCCCGCTCTGGGCATCGGCGTTTCGTTGTTATCCTTTTGATGCACCAGCCAGGCCAGCACCACACCATAGAACAGCGTCAGCAATATTGAGGGAATTAAGGCCGCTGCGAATAACCGCTGTACGGATTGTTCGGCGATGATCGCATAAATGACCAAGATGATTGAAGGCGGAATCAATATCCCCAGCGACGCACCTGCCGCAATTACACCCGAACTGAGCTTGTCTCGGTAACCGGCATCTCGCATTTCCGGCAAAGCAATCCGAGCCATGGTCGCAGCTACCGCCAATGATGATCCACATACTGCCCCGAAGGCCGCGCTGGCACCCAGGGTAGCGTAAGCGGGACCGCCCCTACGTCCTGAAAACAAGGACCGAACCGCGCGGAACAGTTGACTGGAAATTCCCGCGCTGCTGGCCAGCGCTCCCATCAGCACGAACAGAGGCACCACCGACAAGGCATAGGCCGAGCCCATTTCGAATGGAGTCGAACCCAACACGATGAATGCCCGGTCGAATCCGCTGATGGCGGCGTAGCCAAAAGTACCAACCAAGCCCATCGCAACGGCAACCGGCACCCTGATGAGAATCAGAAACAGCAGGGCCACCATTCCCACCAGACCAATGGCCTGAACACTCATTGAATATCTCCGTCTGCTCGCCCGGTCGGCGCGTTGCCTGCGCTGCGCAGAAGACACGACAGCTTGACCAACGCAGCGACCAGCGCGGCGAACATGCCCGCTAGACAGGGGATCCACAGCCAATACAGCATAATGGGCAGATCAGGCTTTCGATCCTGATAGATGTATGCCTCCCACGCCGGTGTGGGCATATGCCAAAGCAACAAGCCCAGGAAAACCGCCGAAAGAAGCAGGCCGACGATCTTGAGCAAGACCACGAGATTACTGCTGATGAAGTGGTCGATGATGTCGACAGTAATGTGGGTGTCGTCCAGAAAGGCTTCACCAATACCGAGAAACACGACGAACACCATGAGAGTTTCGACCAGGTCGTAAGTACCCAGCACGGGTATGCCAAACAGATTACGCAGCAGAACATCGGCCATGGTGATACACACCATCAACGCCAGGGCCAACCCTGCCAGCAGGGTCAGCCCGCGCAAGGTCAGACGCACCCATCGAGGAATGCGCTGGCCTTCCCCAGCCCTTACCGCCATATCATTGCTCCTTCGAGCGCGCGGCGACGGCCTCACGTAAGCGTTTCAATGCCTCTTTACCGGGCAGACCCTTTTCCTCAAGCGCAGCCACCTTCTTGCTGATCAGGTCTTCGGTAATCTTTTCGTAGGCCGCTGCATCTGCGTCACTGAGCTCGATCAATTTGACGTCGTGCTCTTTCATATACTCGAGCCCAACTTCGTCGGCCTTATCCGAATCGGTACCCACACGCTTCGCTCCAACCAGTCCGGTAGTATCGTCAATGAGCTTTTGAAGATCGGCAGGAAGCTTGTTATAGCTTTCGGGGTTCATGACCATGGCAAACGTCACGACGCCACCGTTGATGGTGGTGGCCGATTTCAGTTCCGGCCCTAACTGGAAGCTTTGAGCGCCTTCATAGGACATCAATGTGCCATCGATAGTCCCCTTATTGAGCGCGTCAGCCACTTCAGCTGGTGCGACACCAACAGGCGTCGCACCCATCGCAGAAATCAGCGAGGCGTAGACCGAACCAGGGTGCCGGATGCGCAGACCCTTCATCTGATCCAAACTGGTGACCTCTTTCTTTGCCATCAGCAAAGGTACGGGTGGTGTCGCCATGAAATACAACACCTTGACGCCCTGGTACTCCGGCTCGAGCAGGTCCTTGATGTCCATGAGGGCCTGCGAGCCCACCCGTCCATTAGGAATGAGCGAAGGATGCTGGGCCAATTCAGTCATGGGAAAGCGGCCCGGGGTGGCACCCTGCAGCACATAAGCCATGTCCGCCACGCCCGTTCGGGCCAGGTCGAACTGGCGGTTGACCGGTCCCATCTGCGAAGATGGAAAGAGCTTGAGTATAAGACGGCCATTGGATTTTTCCTTGAGCTCTTCGGCCCACCGGGTAATTTCCCGGTTGATCGTGTGCTTTGGCGGCAAATAACTGGAAACCTTCAGTTCGTAAGTTTCCTGCGCCTTTGCCGGAGAGAAACCCGCAGCGATGGTTACGGCGGCCAGAGCGGCCAAGAAAGTACGCCTAGTATTCATAGTTGTCTCCATGGTTATGGTGCAGACCGTTCGAGCTGATGCTCTGTCGTGGGTCTGTCATTTATATTCACTACTCATTCGTACAACATATCGGCCGCACTACTTATGACTTCAGCGAAGCATCAGGGGAACCGCGCCCATGACGCACTGTCTGCGGCAAGAACTGAAAGCTCAGGTCGAGCTTGAGAAACCTCCATCGATGACAATGACCTCACCAGTTACGAAGCGGTTTGACCTCACCAAGCTCAGCATGGTTTCGGCCACATCGTCGGCAGTGACGCAGCGCTTCAGGGGTGTCAACTTTGCGCGACGCTCCATGAGACGGTCGTAATTATCCTTGAGCATGCGTTTCATCCAGTCGCCCTCCATCCAGCCTGGCGCCACTGCATTCACGCGTATCTCCGGCCCAAGATTGTAGGCGAGTACCTTGGTCAGGCTTACTACGGCGGCCTTGCTGGTGGCATAGGCCAAAGGTTGCGGGCCCGGGCGGAGCCCCACAATACTTGCCGTGTTGACGACGCATCCGTTCCCGGCTGCCTTGAGCATGGGCACCGCTGCACGGGTAACCTGAAACATTCCGCGGACGTTCACAGCGAAAACCCGATCCCAGTTTTCAGCTGTGACCGCATCGAAATCCTTTGGGTTGATTGCCGACGTAGTTCCCGCGTTATTTATAAGGACGTCAAGACGTCCGAAACGCTTCTCGACCTCTGCCAGCATATTGCGAACGGCGGGATCGTCGCTGACGTCGCACTGAAGCAAAATTGTATTTGCTCCCAAGGCTTCGGCCTGAGCAGCGGTTTCGGCGGCGGCAGACTGGCTGCTGCTGTAGTTTATCGCCACGTCATAACCTTCGCGGGCCAAGGCCAATACCGCACTCCGACCGATACCTGTACCACCACCCGTAACCAGGGCCACAGGTTTCTGCTGATCCATTCCGTCTCCTTACCTGTCGAATTATTATGAACATGTTCTACTTTAGATCACGATCATATTTCTGGCAAGACAAAAAATCTCTCCGCGGCAGTGCGGTAAAGGCTGCTATTACACACACCTCCGCATCGTTGACACTAAATTGATCAGACTCTAAACTGAACATGTTCACTAAAATGAAAAGAAAACAGCGACATGGATGGCGGGCAAAAACTGGCCAGTCGACGTGCAGTCGCTAAAGAAAAACTTCCAGGAGGAAACAATGCTTGAAGGAGTCGTCCCTTTCCCACCCGAATATGCGCGCCGATACCGAGAGAAAGGATATTGGCAGGACAAGTCGCTAGCCCAGGAGTTTCGGGAAGTGCTTCACAAGTATGCAGATCGAACTGCCGTTATCGATGGAGCCCGCCGTTTCACCTATCAGCAACTGGATCACGAATCGAACCGCTTGGCGTTGAACCTTCTTGATCTAGGGTTGCAACCTTTGGATCGGGTTGTGGTACAGCTTCCGAACGTGGCAGAGTTCGTCCTTCTTTATCTCGCGCTTCAGAAGATCGGTTGCATTCCCATTGCTGCTCTGTCTAGCCACCGATTTCTGGAGGTCAGCCAGTTTGTCGCGCTGTCTGGTGCGGTGGCATGCGTCTGTCCCGAAAAACAAAGCGACTTCGACTTTCAGGAAATGATTGAACGCGTGCAGCAGCAGAGCCCGTGCCTCAAGCACGGAATCATTCTGGGAACGGCCCGCTCCGGCTTCCATTCGCTGCAAGACCTGATAACCAAAAAGCCATCGCGGGGCCCCGAAACGTTGGAACAGATTCAGATCGAACCTACCGACCCTGCGGTGTTTCAGCTTTCTGGTGGCACCACCGGGGTTCCGAAGCTGATTCCACGCACCCACAACGATTACGCGTATAACTCCAAGATCGCGGCCAAGACTTGCCGCATTGAGGATCACCACGTCCTGCTAGTCATCCTGCCCATTGCTCACAACCTGCCCCTGGCCTGCCCCGGCATTCAGGGGTTCATGTTTCAAGGAGCAAAGGTGGTGCTGTCGGCCAGCACACGGCCTCAAGACATATGCGCGGCGATACAGGAGCACGGAGTCACCCATATCAAAGTCGTTCCGGCCTTGCTCATTCGACTATTGAACGACCCTTCCATCAGCAAATACGATCTGTCCTCACTCAAGGTGATTCAAAGTGGTGGGCAACGACTGCAGCCAGAAGTCCGGCTGCTCGCCCGCAAGCTCATACCAAGCGCCTTCATACAGGAGAATTTTGGAATGGGTGAAGGCATGCTGTTTTTCGTGCGCCACGACGACCCCGAGGATGTGCGCCTGGAAACCGTTGGAAGCCCAGTATGCGAGGACGACGAGGTTCGTATCGTGGATGAAGACGGTGTAGATGTTCCCTTCGGCGAAACGGGCGAAATGTGGTGCCGGGGCCCCTATACACTGCGTGGCTACTTTGGTGTTCCGGATTACAACAAGACCGCCTTCACCCCCGACGGCTTCTACAAGTCGGGCGACCTGATGCGTCAGCACCCTTCGGGACGATATATGGTCGAAGGACGCCGCAAAGACCTCATCAATCGCGGCGGCGAAAAGATCAGCGCCGAAGAAATCGAGAACCTGATCCTCTCGCATTCATCCGTCAAGAATGTGGCTTGTGTGCCCATTCCAGACCCCGACATGGGTGAGCGCATGTGCGCATGCGTTGTACTACACGAAGGCGCGCGTCTCGATTTCGACTCATTGAAGTCTTTCCTCATCGATAAAGAGATCGCCAAGTACAAGCTGCCCGAGCGCCTGGAGATCATGGATGACTTTCCGCTCTCGACCTTCGGGAAGGTCTCAAAAAAGAAACTGCGTGAAATGATCACCGAAAAAATAAACGAAGAGCAGCGCGGTCAAGCCCCCGCTACGCGATAACCCTGAATGAACGGACGGCCCTATGAGAATCATCGATTTGCATTGCTACCCCAACACCCAAGAATGGATTTCCTGCCAGCAGCCTTATGTGGACGCCTTGGCTGAATACTGGAACCGCCCTTGGACACCCAAGACAGAAGAAGAAGTGGTGAAGGATTTTGCCGACGCCGGGGTCGAGGCGGTTCTCGTCGCGCTCGATCTGGAAACGACAGTCGGCACACCGCCCTGCTCCAATGAGTTTGTGCACGGTATGTGGAAGCGGAACGAGGGTCGAATCATTCAGGCATGGGGTGCATTGGAGCCCGCAAAAGGAGAGATCGCCATACGCCAGGCGCGACAAGCAGTGCAGGAGTTTGGCATGATGGGGTTTCACTTCCATCCCATCATGCAGCACTTCTCGGTGGACGACCGCCGCTATTACCCCTTATTTGAAGAGATTGCACACTTGGGCGCTGCCGTCATGATCGACGTTGGTACGACCGGCATGGGGGCAGGCATGCCAGGAGGTATGGGTGCGGTCATTCGTCACGCTCATCCCGCAGCGATTGATCAACTGGCTGCCGACTTTCCGACGCTCAAGATCATCATGGCGCACCCCGGCTGGCCATGGGTAGATGAAACCACGGCCGTCGCACTTCACAAGGGCAATGTCTACTGGGAAATGTCGGGCTGGGCACCGAAGTACTTCTGGCCGCAGCTAAAAGTGGATATGCGCAGCCGCTTGCAGGACAAAGTAATGTTTGGCAGCGACTACCCGAGCATGCCGTACGAACGGCTGCTGCGTGAATGGGCAGAGCTGGGATACAGCGACACCATCATGGAAAAGATATTCCACGGCAATGCTGAGCGCATACTGGGTCTGTAAAACTACTTGGCAGGCTGAAGCCCATTTATATAAATACGGAAGTGCTTGCGCAAAGTCGCGAGCCCTTCCTTGAGATCAGGATCGTCTTCAGAGATCCATAGACGCACGGCGCCGGCGTAGATATAAAACAGGCCCAATGCGATGGTAGCCGGGTTCTCGCGGGTGTGGATCCGGCCTTTCTTTTGCGCGTCGGCAACGAGTTGTCTGACAGTGTCGATGACGCGCAGTCGGTTGTCATTGAACTCAACCGAAAGTTTGCCGTGTCGGTAAAAGGTGAGTTCCCGCAGCAATATCCGCGATAAGGTAGGGTTATCGGCAAAGTCTTCGTACAAGAAGGAAAAGAACGTAACCAGTTGCTCGAGAAGCGACTTTCGAGGACTGATGGCTTGCTGCGCCCTGTGCTGAATATCGTTCAGGTGATCAACGTAAATCAGGAAGATCAGGTCACGCTTGTCGTCAGCGTAATTGAACAAAGTGCCCAAACCGACTCGGGCGCGCTTGGCAATATCGCGCGTCGTGGCGGCGTCGTACCCCAATTCGGTAAAGAGTTCGCGCGCCGCTGCCTTGATGCGTGACAGTTTTTCGAGTTTGTTTTGTTCCCGCAAACCCAGAACGGGCGTATCGGCGTCGCCGCTTTTATTCATATATATTGCTTGACTTGTTATGGTAGTAGTAGAAATCCGGGACATCGGACAACCTCGGGCGGCCCAAAAAGGCCCGCGCGCGGATACAGTCCTCAGGCAGCAGATACTTTATCCCGTAACGACAAAATGAACAAGTTCAAAAAATAATTGAAACAATATACAGGAGCCATGGGTTGGGAACCGTACCGACAACAGGTGGTCACTGCTGCGGACATTGCTGTCTCCTCCATTTGAGCGGCACTATGCTCCGACACTATTACGCAATACGCCAATTCCTTCGATTTCCACTTCTATAACATCACCACGCCTCATGAAAATGGGCGGCTTGCGTCCAACCCCGACGCCCGCGGGCGTGCCAGTCAGCAGCACATCTCCGGGCCGAAACTGATACCACCTGGAAAAGAAAGCGATTGTCTCGGGAATACTGAATATCAAATCGCTTGGGGCTGAACACTGCATGACCTTCCCATTCAGGCGGGTGGTAAGTTTCAGCGCACACACGTCATCGACCTCATCGACCGTGAGCAAGCAAGGCCCCATCGGCGTGAAGCTGGGAAACTGCTTGCCCATGATGTTGACTTCCCACGTTCGGCGAGCGTCCCACGGGCTCTGGGCCTCCCATACGTCGCGAACCCAGTCGCGGGCGGAGACGTCGTTCGACACCGTAAATCCCGCCACATAATCCATCGCCGTGTCGCGGTTGACACAATGGCAGTCACGACCGAAGACGACTGCCAGCTCGCCTTCGTAATCGATATGTGTTTCAGTGTCGTGCGGGAGTGGTATACGCGCTTCCGGACCGGCCAGCGAGTTGACGCTTTTCAAAAAAGCCGTAGGGTATGGAGGCTCGGGCGTTCCCGCCATTTCGGCCAGGTGGGACCTGTAGGCGAGCCCGGCTGCAACGATAAGCCTTGGGTTGGTTACAGGCGCCAGCAGCCGTGCATCTGCACTCACGATTGCGCCTGTGTTTCTTAACACTGCCAGTTTATCTCCGGGCAATGCCTGCACACGGTCGACAATTTGCCAAACGATTCCAAGGCCTTCCCGTCCAGCTTCGAGAATTTCGCGAACGCTTCCGGGCAGCCACGTCTCGATAGTATCGGCAAGTGCCGCTCGACGCAGGTACAGCACCTCGCCGGTTTCGAGAATGGCGCCCGGCTCGCCATTCTTTCCACAATCGATGGTAACCAGCCTCATGATGAAGCTGCCTGTTTCGACGTTAGAAATCGGTCGCCGAAATCGAAGTAATCAGAATGCTGGAATCCGTTTTCATAATATTGGATCTCCCACCAATTATGATCCAGGTCTTCCAGGTAGAACGAGTACACGCCGTGCATATCCGCAGGCTTCATGACCTGTCTGATTGCATATTTCTCTTTGTGATGCATTGCTTTGGAATAAGCCTCGTCCACCTCTCCGCGGCTGCTTACGTCGAGGCCCCAGTGATTGAGAACGTGGCAAGGATGAATCTGATCTCCCACCTCGACACACACCACATGAAACGCCATACCCAGCCGGATTGCCATCGCGCTTATGGCGTGGTGGACGCACTCCAGGCCCAGAAATTCTTCATAGAATTTTCGAGATGCTTTCAGGTCGTAGCATTCAAGTGTTCCATGCCCAAGCGCGTAGGGTCGTAGTACGGAGTTACGCTCGCCTGGGTCAATACGGCACGATTCCGGCATGGGATTGGTGGGTAGTATCATGATTCATTCCTCGTATTTACGGTGATGGCCGCCTTATCGGCTTCGCTGACAAACGCGTCAGCGTGAAAATCGTGTGCTGCCAAGCCGCCCAGGCGAGTAAAGTCTTGCCGCGCTGCGTTCACCATCGCCGGTGCACCACATGCGTACACTTCAAAAGCGGAAAGATCAGGGTAATCAATCATCACCGCCTGGTGCACCAAACCCGTACGGCCATCCCAAGCACAGGCAAGCGTCGCCTCGCTAAGCACAGGGGTATAACGAATATAAGAGTGGCGACTTACCCACTGATGAACAATGCCGTCCATGTACAGATCGGGGCGAGTGCGGCCACCCCAGTAGATATGCATCGGACGTTGCCATCCGCGCGTTAAGGCATGCTCGACCATCGCCTTGATTGGCGCAAACCCTGTACCGGATGCCAGGAAAATAATCGGCTTGTCAGATGCCTCGTCCATATAGAATTGGCCTAGCGGCGCTTCGATGCGCAGCAACTCGCGCAATTTCAAAGAAGTGAAGACTCGGTCAGAAAAGACCCCGCCTGGCATATGGCGGATGTGCACGGAAACTTGCCGCGACCCTTGTAGAAGCGGCGCGCTTGCCATGGAATACGAGCGACGCAGATTGTCGCCAAGCACGATATCCAGGTATTGTCCCGCATGGTAGCGAAGCGGCTCATTAGGTGGCAGGCCGAGTGTCAGGATCATGACGTCTGGAGCAGCTCGATCAACTGACAACACTCTGGCGGGCATCTGCTGTAGCGGATAGCTTGTCGAGGTATCGAGCTCGTCGATTTCGATGACGCAGTCGCCCAATGCCGAAGCCTGGCATAAATGAGCAAATCCCTCCGCGCGCTCGGCCTCACTCAGATACGCGGGGTGTACCTGGCCCGTATCAACCGACCCAGCTACCACCTTTCCCCTGCAGGTTCGGCAAACGCCAGACCGGCAGCTGAACGGAAGTCCGGCGCCTGCCTGCAAGCCCGCAATCAAAATGGATTCTTGCGGGGCACATGTGAACTGCCTTCCACTGGGCAGCAAGGTCACCTTATGAACCATTCCGCCATGCCTCCTGAATCGTCTTTTCCATAGTCGAAAAGAATATGGCAGCGACGTCAGCCGGGCCAACGAATTGTTGTGATAGCCACTATCACTGGAATAAATAAGGGCGAGCGCAAGGAGTCGTCGCGGCTTAGGTGTGGAGGCCAGCTACGGCACAGAACGGTCAGGTGGGGCGTGCCCCGTCTCGAAAGGCGTTAAATATGAGTTCGCGCAACCATCGATTGGCATCATCAAGGTCTAAACGCTCATGCCATTGCTGCCAAACTCGGAAAGGCTCCACATCGAACGGTAGGTTCACTTCTCGCAAATCGGTACGGGATTGCAGAATTGCCCGGGCCAGCCGCCTGGGAACGGACAACACCAAGTCAGACGAGGCAACCACATCGGCCGCCCCGAGCGCGTGCGCCATGGTCAGCACCACCTCCCTCTCTGCCAGAATACCTTTCTGATACAAGGTGTCTTGCAAGGCCGCATCGCTTGCGCCGCTGGGCCGGTAGGTGACATGCTGGCAATCCAGATACTGCTTATACGTAAATACGCGTCCCTTGAAGCCATGACGCTTGCCCACCAAAGCCACGAATGTCTCTTTGCATAGCACCTGGTCTTTGAAACCCACGCCCATCGGCAGCCAACTGCCCAGTGCCACGTCGACTTTGCCTTCCAGAAGCAGCGCTCTTGCTTCTTCGGCGTTCGACGGCCCTACCGTCTCGAATCGTACGTGAGGTGCAGCCTGGCGCGCGGCGTTCAAAAAGCCCGGAAGCAGTACCATCTGACCGATATCGTTTACCGCAATTCGAAAATGACGAGTTGATGTGGCGGCGTCGAAACGCTGGGCCTTATCCACGGCCTGAGCGAGTTTTTCAAGGGCATCATCCACCAGGACAATCAATTCGTCAGCCAAGGGCGTCGGCTCCATCCCATAGGAAGTCCGGACAAACAAGGGGTCGTCGAATCTTTCCCGCAGACGCTTGAGCGCATTGCTGACCGCCGACTGCGTCAAGTTTACGTGCTCGCCCGCCTTGGTCACATTGCGCGTGAGGTAAATGGCTCGAAACACCAGGAACAAATTCAGGTCGACTGTTCTTATATTCATGTCTGACGCAATCCGGCAAGGCGCAGTGCGGTTCGGGCCATCAGCTAGCCCCCGTTCTGGCGTTATACCAGAACATCACGCCTTGGCACATGTCTGCATGGCAGACGGATATATTCCCGGGATGGTCGCAGAACCCGCTGCTAAGTTAAGCAGAACCGGCTGACCCCTGCGTACCCGCCGGATGCCAGCTTCGCATTTTGCGTCGAGCCAAGGTAAAAAAAATCGCCGGAAAGCCATACGACTTTCCGGCGATTTGCAACTGGCGGAGACGGAGGGATTCGAACCCTCGATGCGGGTATAAGCCGCATGCTCCCTTAGCAGGGGAGTACCTTCAACCTCTCGGCCACGTCTCCTAATTCAAGTCCGCTATTCTAGCACAAGACTTGAAGCGAAAGGCCCAGATTACTGGGCGCTTTCGTTAACCGACGAGGCTTCCTGATCCAGCTCGAAAGCCTTGTGCAGTGCGCGCACCGCAAGTTCCATGTACTTGTCATTGATGACCACGGAAGTCTTGATTTCGCTGGTGCTGATCATCTGGATATTGATGCCCTCTTCGCTGAGAGTGCGGAACATCAGGCTGGCGACACCTACATGGCTGCGCATGCCAATACCCACGATGGACACTTTGCAGACTTCACTGTCGGCAACCACTTCTTGAGCGCCAACCGACGGAGCAACCTGGTTCTTGAGGAGATCGAGCGTGCGATGATAGTCGTTGCGGTTGACGGTGAAAGAGAAGTCAGTCGTACCGCGCACGGACTGGTTCTGAACAATCATGTCAACGTCGATGTTGGCTGCGGCCACCGGCCCCAGGATGGAATAAGCCACGCCCGGGGTGTCGGGAACAGCCAGCAATGTCATCTTGGCTTCGTCGCGGCTGAAAGCGATACCCGAAACAACAGCGGATTCCATTTTTTGGTCTTCCTCGAAAGTAATTAGAGTGCCCGACGACATTTCCTCGTCGAGCGGCATGAGGGGGTCGGTCAGGGAGGACAACACCCGTACCGGCACATGATATTTTCCAGCGAATTCGACGGCGCGGATCTGCAAGACCTTCGATCCGAGCGAGGCCATCTCGAGCATTTCTTCAAAAGACACGACGCGCATGCGGCGAGCTTCCGGAACGACACGAGGATCGGTCGTATAGACTCCGTCAACGTCGGTGAAGATCAGGCATTCGGAAGCCTTGAGTGCAGCAGCAACTGCTACAGCCGAAGTGTCAGAGCCACCACGCCCGAGAGTAGTGATGTGACCTTCGTCATCAATACCCTGGAAACCGGTAACGATGACGACGCGGCCGGCGTCGAGGTCCGCACGGATTCGCGCATCGTCGATGGAACGGATGCGAGCCTTGGTATAAGCCGAATCGGTGCGTACCGGTACCTGCCACCCTGTGTAGCTGCGTGCGCCAACGCCCTGAGCCTGCAATGCTATCGCCAGGAGGGCACTGCTGGCTTGCTCTCCGGTAGCCGCGAGCATGTCGAGTTCTCGGCCGTCAGGAGTAGGACTGATCTCTTTTGCCAGACCCAGAAGACGGTTTGTTTCGCCCGACATCGCCGACGGGACAACCACTACCTGATGACCAGCAGCGTGCCATTTGGCAACGCGTCGAGCGACGTTTTGTATGCGCTCGATCGATCCCATCGAGGTGCCGCCGTATTTATGAACGATTATGGACATAATCTTCTGTCCTGCCTTATACCCTGGAAATATCAGTAAGTGAGCGGCTTAAATCGCCGCAGAAGGAAAACTATTTATTTTAACAGTACGCGTCCACGCGTGCAGCGTATCGTTACATCGCCATGCTTTACATTCATCGCTCGGTCGTGACCAAGCGCGTGCAATTCGCGCATCTGACGCATCAAGTCATTCAGCCGGGCCTCGGTCGGCATGCGCAGGCCATGCATGCCCAGCCAATAGCGGAGCACCAAAGCCTGACGCGCGTGCGAGAGTTCTCGCCATCGTGCTAACGAAAAACTGAGGCAGTCTTCTGTGGGCTCAAGCGAGGCGAAGTCGTGTGCGGCGACCTCATCAAGTATTTCCGCGGCTTCCCGGCTCTGCCGCGCATGTCGTGCCAGTGTGGCCTGCCAGCCGGGCCAACGGTCGTTCAATTGGGGAGCTAGGCGCTCTCGCACGGCCGAACGAGTGTATCGGTCTTGGGAGTTGGTGGGATCCACGACCGACTTCCACCCCGTGGTCTGATAAAAGGCGTGAGCAGCGCCGTCTATGTCTGCCCGACTTACCTCAAGCCACGGTCGCAAGAAGATCAGGCCGTCCCTTTCCATTCTGGGCGCCATGGCGCCCATTCCATGAGGGCCGGAACCGCGAAGTAAACGGAGAAGTACGGTTTCAGCCTGATCGTCCCGGTGATGTGCCAGCAGCATATGCCTGACACCTGCTTTCTGCGCCATTGCGCTGAGCGCCTGGTAGCGGGCTGTTCGCGCTGCAGACTCGATGCCGTCGCCACGCGACACGTCCAACGCCACTCTCTGACTATGACACGGAATCCGTAGCATATGAGCGAGTTCATGCACGTGATCCCGCCATGTGTCGGCCACCTGTTGCAGACCGTGGTGAACATGAAACGCGTGAAGGTCAAGGCCCCGTTGAGCGGTTAGACGCGCAGCATGTACCAGCAACATCGCAGAATCTGCGCCCCCGCTTACCGCCACCCCCACGGGAGACTCTGAGGGTGAAATCGATGTCAAAGCGTCGTTCAAAGCCGCTAACAATGGCGCCGACCCGAAGCTGAGCAAGAAGTCAGGGTCAGGCACGGGCCTCTTGGTAGCGTCCGTAGGTCATCAGACGCTCCAGTCGCTGGTCCACCAACTGTTGCGGGGTCAGGCCCGACACCTGGCGCAGGGAGTCAGACAAGGCACGACCCAGCTGACGAGCCATCACAACGGGATCTCGGTGTGCACCACCTACCGGTTCGTTGACGATGCGGTCGATCAGGCCCAATTCCTTGAGACGGGGCGCAGTAATGGCCAATGCTTCGGCAGCTACCGAGGCTTTTTCGGCACTGCGCCAAAGGATGGACGCACAGCCCTCAGGGGAAATAACAGCATAAGTCGCGTATTGCAGCATCATGACTACGTCGCCCACCGCGATGGCCAACGCTCCTCCAGAGCCGCCTTCACCAATGATGGTGGCAATGATGGGCACCTTGAGTTCGGCCATGGCGTACAGATTGTGGCCGATTGCCTCGGACTGCCCACGCTCTTCGGCACCAATTCCGGGGTAGGCGCCCGGCGTATCTACAAAGGTAAATACAGGGAGACTGAACTTTTCGGCCAGACGCATCAGGCGCAGGGCCTTGCGATAGCCTTCGGGGCGTGGCATGCCAAAATTGCGACGGGCACGCTCTTTGGTGTCACGACCCTTCTGGTGGCCGATAACCATGCAGGGGGTTCCTTGGAACCGGGCCAGGCCGCCAACGATGGACAGGTCGTCGGCGTACATTCGATCACCATGCAATTCATGAAAGTCAGTGAAGATTTCGCGCACATAGTCGAGCGTGTAAGGACGCTGCGGATGGCGGGCGACCAAGGCGGTCTGCCAGGGGCTGAGCTTGGCGTAAATATTCTTGGCGAGCGTCTGGCTTTTCTGTTGCAGGCGCGCGACCTCATCCGATATATCGACGGCTGAATCTGCCTGCACAAAACGTAGCTGCTCGATCTTGTTTTCGAGCTCGGCCAGAGGCTGTTCAAATTCTAGAAACGTATTACGCATAAGAGCTAGTTGTCCGGTTAAATAAGCAACGCCAGTTTACGATCGCTGAGGTTCCGTTGGCGAGAGTCTGACCGCAAACACGATCAACTCGCGGCAGAGTTCAGACTACGCCACAAGTACCAGGTCGCCACGCTGCGCCAAGGCGCCCACGCCTGTGCCACTTCGCGCGCCTCGAAGCGAGAAACGGGTTCACCACTGAAATAGTGTAACGAAATTGCCCTGAGCAAGCCCGCGTCGTCCAAAGGAAGTACGTCCGGACGTTGCAAGCTGAAAATAAGGAACATCTCTGCTGTCCAGCGGCCGACACCACGTATCGCGCACAGGTCCGCAATGATCTCTTCGTCATCCATGCTCGCCCAACTGGAAGGTTGAACCTTCTTCTCGGCGAAATGCGTGGCCAGGTCAATGATGTATTCGCACTTGCGACGCGAAAGTCCGACTTCGCGGAGCTCTTCTAACGACACCGCCGCCACTTTGGCGGGCGCGGGCCGACGTCCGCAGCGCGCAATGAATCGCGCCCACGTAGCGTCAGCCGACTTGGTCGAGACCTGCTGGCCAACAATGGCGCGAGCCAAGGTCATGAAAGGAGTGGAAGAAGAAATGAGCCATTCAGAGCGATGCTGTGGAATGATCTTCTTGAGGATGCGGTCACGCCGCATCAGTTGTGCTGACGCTTCATCCCAAAAGCCAGGCTTATCAGAAGTCGTAATCGAGTCTGCCATCGCCCCGCCCTATGTACGACGCCATTGGGTTAGCCCGCCCGCCTTATCTTCAAGCTCGACGCCGGCTTCGCGCAGCTGCTCGCGTATACGGTCTGCCTCGGCGAAATTGCGCTGCGCCTTGGCTGCGGTGCGCCGCCCTATCAGAGCGTCGATCTCTTCGGAAGTGAGCTGTGTGTCCGAGGCCTCGGAGCCCAAGTAGCGACTCGGGGATTGCAGATAGCGAGCCGGATCGGCCTGCAACAAGCCCAGCACGCCACCGAGCGACCGTAGTAATGTGGAGGACTCGCGTGAACGCTCTCGGTTCGCCTTCGATGCCAGTTCAAACAACACGGCTACCGCTCCCGATGTGTTGAAATCATCGTTCATCGCACTGCGGAAGGCTTGCGCTTCTGGCTGATTCCAGTCGATCGAGACATCGTCGTCGGCCGGCACATTATGCAAGGTCTGGTACAGCCGGTCGAGCGCATGTTGCGCATCACGAAGATTATCTGGCGTGTAGTTCTGAACACTGCGGTAATGATTACGCACGATAAAAAAACGCAACATCTCGGCTTCGCGCGGGTTGGCTTCGTAAGTCGCCTTATCGTCGGACAACGAACCGGGCTTAGCCACGGTCTCGCGTATGGTTCGAAAGTTGCCCAAGGACTTGGACATCTTGTCAGCGTCAACCATCAAGGGGCCGCAATGCATCCACACGTTGGCCAGAGTGCCCCCGAAAGCTCCCTCAGTCTGCGCTATTTCGTTTTCGTGGTGGGGAAATTTAAGGTCTGGTCCCCCGCCATGAATATCCAGCGGTAAACCCAGCAGCTCCTTGCTCATGGCCGAACATTCAATGTGCCAGCCCGGCCGGCCCAACCCATAGGGAGATTCCCACTTCGACTCTTGGGGCTCTTCGGGTTTTGCAGACTTCCAAAGAACGAAATCCAGGGGGTCGCGCTTACCAGAGGCAACGGCCACCCGTTCGCCCGCCCGAAGATCGTCCAGCGACTTACCGGACAATTTCCCATAACCTGGAAACTGTCGTACAGCGTAGTTCACATCGCCATCCTCTGAATGGTAGGCGAGCCCTTTGTCCTCGAGCTTGGAAATGATGTCGAGCATTTGGCCGACGTGTTGAGTTGCACGTGGCTCGGCATCTGGAGGAGCCACACCGAGAGCAAGCTCATCAGCATGCATGGCGTTAATGTAGAAGTTCGTGACCTCATGCATGCGCTGACCGGTTTGCACGGCCTTTCGAATGATCTTGTCGTCGATGTCGGTGATGTTGCGCACATACTCGACCCGATATCCCGAAGTGCGCAACCAGCGTTGGACCACGTCAAAGCTCACCAGCATCCGGGCATGGCCCAGGTGGCAAAAATCATAGACGGTCATGCCGCAGACGTACATACGGACGCGCCCCGGCTCGACCGGTTCGAATGGCTGTTTGGCGCGAGAAAGAGTGTTATAAATGTGCAGCATGTGCAGAGAACAATAATCCTTAAGTATCAGTCCGTGCCTTTCGCGCATTCAAGTAGCGCTCCGCAAATACGGAAAGTGCCAGATGGAACAAATTTTGTTCCAATCCCAAGCAAGGCTAAAATGGCGGTCGACAAGTATAGCAAGTGGGCGCCGTTACGCCTGGTAGCCTTTCGCCCATCATAGCCAGATCAACCCCAACCCATAGGTATCGGCCCGTGCATTCAAATACCCGTAGATTCCTTGCGACGACGCTGCTGCTGGCCGGCATGACAACGGCATTTGCAACGCAAGCGCAACGAGCTGCGGACGGCCTGACTCCAACTATAAACCTGGAATCGACGCTAGACCCTGGCGGACTGCCTGGCGACGCAGCGCAATCCAAGGCGACGGGCCCGAAAGTCATACTTTCGCCGGCTCCTGCTCCAGGCGAGAAACTATTTGATGACCCTCCACCCCGGGAAGGCGGCTGGAAAGGCCTGGCCAATCTGCTCGAGGCCATCAGCCCCAATGTCGATACATCCATTCCCCTGACGCCCTCTCAGGTTACGGATCGAATCTCGGCGATGATGGACAGCGGCCAATATGCCGAAGCGCTGGATGTTATTGACCGCCGAATGGCGCAACGCGAAGCGGAAAACGCCCTTGGTGCTGATGTGCAGCTGATGTTCCTGCGCGGCCGCGCCTTGGCCGGCCTCGGAAAGAATAACGAAGCAATCGAGCATTACCTTAACATGACGACCCTGTTCCCCGAGCTTCCCGAGCCATGGAACAATCTGGCCGTCGAGTATGCCAAGCAAGGTAAGCTCGATATGGCGCAAGATGCCCTGGAAATGGCCCTGACGGCCAACCCCAAGTATGCAACTGCGCGTGCCAATCTGGGATGGGTACAGCTCATGCAGGCGAAGAAATCCTTTGACGACGCCCAAAACGTTCCGGGCGCAGGCCGCGCTGCACAACAAACGACCGATATTCTTCGTCCATAACCCCGCATTCATTTCGGCAGACGCATATGTTTTTTCAATCTGTTATTCAACGCGTCCTGATTCCATCGGCACGCCTTTCAAGCCTTGTCGTCATCGCTGCCCTGGCCTTTGGTCCGGTCGGCGCTTCGCAGGCCGCCTCAACCACTTCCACTGAAGGTCAAACCATGAGCAACACTCCCCGCGTAAAACTCCAGACCAGCATGGGCGACATGGTCATCCAGCTTGATGCCGACAAAGCCCCGAAAACCGTCGAGAATTTCCTGACGTACGTCAAGGAGGGCTTCTATGACGGCACCATCTTCCATCGCGTCATCGGAAATTTCATGATTCAGGGCGGCGGCTTCGAGCCGGGCATGAAGCAGAAGACCACTCATGAGACCGTCGAAAATGAGGCCAACAACGGGCTCAAGAACGACCGATACACCATTGCCATGGCTCGCACCAGCGATCCTCACTCGGCCACGGCGCAATTCTTCATCAACGTGACCGACAACGATTTCCTCAATTTCACTGCACCTACACCTAACGGTTGGGGCTATGCTGTATTCGGCAAGGTCGTCGAAGGTACCGATGTCGTCGAGCAGATCAAGGCCGTAAAAACCGGCAGCAAAGGTTTCCATCAAGATGTACCGACGGAAGACGTCATCATCGAGAAAGCAACCGTCGTTGAATAGCGTCACCTTACCGGGCCGTGTGTGGTTGGCTGCAGACATGCATCTCAGCCAGGCCACACCCCACACCCGTGATGTGTTCCTGCTGTTTCTGGAACAGGCATGCGCCCAGGCGGATGCCTTGTTTTTATGCGGCGACATCTTCGATGCCTGGATTGGAGACGACCTGGCAACGGAAGACCCGCCGCCTTGGCTGCAAGAAGTTTTGCAGTCCCTGCAAAAGACCGCTGCAACGATACCCATGTGGCTGGGCCGGGGAAACCGCGACTTTCTCATTGGTAAGCGTCTGACCGAGAAACTCGGCGCAAATTTGCTTTCGGCGCCAATTTGTCTTGAAACCAGCCAGGGGCGTGTGCTTGTCAGCCACGGCGACGAATACTGCACTGCCGACGTCGGATATCAACGCTTTAAACGAGTGGTGAACAACCCCTGGCTGCAGCGCGTCTACCTCGGTTTGAGCCTCAAACAACGCCGCGCGATCGCGGACTGGGCCCGCCGACGCAGCGTTGCGTCTCACCAGGGCAAAACAGCGGAGATTATGGACGTGACGCCCGAAGCTGTACACGAGGCACTGCGTAGGAGTGGTGCCAGGGCCCTTGTTCACGGCCACACGCATCGCCCTGCCATCCATGCGCTGCACGTAAACGGCGCGGACCGTCTTCGAGTGGTTCTACCCGACTGGGATTTCGATCACGGCGCCCAGCGCGGCGGCTGGGTCGTCATTGATGCGCGTGGCATCACGCTGCAAGACGCGACAGAAATCACTGCGCAATAAATTCGCCGTCCGTTAGCACCTGCTTGCTTCGCCCCATGGGCCGACCATCGACTAACGAAAATAAAGCCAGGCCAATACCACCAAACCCAGAGCGATCCGATACCAGGCGAAGGGCCGGTAGGTGTGGCGGGACACAAAATTCAATACGGCACGCACTACGACCAGGGCACTTACAAACGCCGCAACAAAGCCGATGATGATTCCAATCAGCTCATGTTCGGCCAATGCTCCGCCGTGCTTGTAGAAGTCGTAAGCCGTTGCAGCCAGCATTGTCGGCATGGCCAGAAAAAACGAAAATTCAGTGGCGGTCTTGCGTTGAATGCCAGCCAGCATGCCGCCAATTATGGTGGCGCCTGAGCGCGAGGTGCCCGGCACCATGGCCACACATTGTGCAAAGCCCACGACCAAAGCCTGCTTCCAGGAAATCTCCTGAAGCGAGTGTGCTGTCGCGCGCTCGGACGCCACCGTGTCGACTGCATTCTTGGCGTAGTGCGGCTTGCGCTCCACCCAAAGCATGATCAAGCCACCAACAATTAGGGTGAACACGAATACTGCCGGATTGTGGAACAGAGTTTTGATGAAGCCGATGGCCAAGGCACCAATTACTGCCGCCGGCAGAAACGCGATGATCAAATTGCGCGCAAACATCAGTTCGCTGCGGTCCTGCGACACAATCCCTCGAAGCAATTGCCAGATCCGCTCGCGAAAGATCCACATTACCGCCAGAATCGAGCCGAACTGGATCACCACCTCATAAACTTTGTTGTCGCCCGAGGAAAAGTTGATCCAGTCACCAAGAATCAGAAGGTGTGCCGTGCTGGACACGGGTATGAACTCGGTAAACCCCTCGACGACGCCCAAGAATAATGCCTTCAGATAAAACCACGCGCTTTCCGTCATAACCTCTCGCATATTGCAGCCCACGGCGTGCGCCGCCAGCATTTCGCCGCGCACAGAGCGCCCGGCAGATCTATTGTTTACCGTCTACTACTATCCAGTAGTCTCGTCTTCCTCATCCGCGCGACCCTTGAGCTCGCGCGTAATCGCCACCGACGCAATGCGCCTACCATCCACCCGCTCGACCGTAAAGCGGAACGTTGCATGCGGCTGCTCGAGTTCGCAGGTATCACCCGCCGAAGGCAAATGTCCAAAGCGCTCCAGCAGGTAGCCGGCCAGCGTCGAGTACACCTCGTCGTCGTCGACCAAACCATCCGTGTTCAACACATGTTCAAGATGGTGAAGATCGGCGGCGCCGTCGACCCTCCAACGATCTTCGTCGACCTGAAGGATATCGGGCACCTCGTCTTCGTCCGGGAATTCCCCAGCAATGGCCTCGAACACATCAATCGCAGTCACGACACCGTCAATGGCACCGAACTCGTCGGCGACCAGTACTAATTGCCCCTTGGCCCGCTTGAGCGTCTCCATCACCTTGAGGATGCCGATGGACTCGGGAACGATGATGGGATCGCGAAGACGTGACAAACGGATCGTGCCATGGGTGATCAGATCGGCAATCAGTTCTTTGGCACGTCCGATCCCGATGACTTCATCCAGTGCGCCGCGGCACACCGGGAAGAAACTGTGCGGAGACCCATTGATCTGGCGCCTGAGAGTCTCGGCGTCATCGTCCAGGTTCAGCCATGAAATATCGTTGCGTGGCGTCATGACCGAATGAATACTGCGATCTGCCAGCGTCAAAACGCCACTGACCATATTTCTTTCTGTATCGCCAAAAACTTGTTGTTCCGATGGCTCATCGTGATAGTCGGCCTGCTCGGCGCCAGCCAAGGGCCGCTTGCCAAGCATCAGCATGATCCCTTCGGCCGTGCGCTCACGCAGCGGGCGCCGGGATTCGTGCTTACGGATATTGCGGCGCGCAAGCTGGTTCAGCGCTTCGATCAGCACCGAAAAACCAATGGCCGCGTACAGATAGCCTTTCGGAATGGCGAAACCAAAGCCCTCGGCCACTAACGAAAAACCAATCGTGAGCAAAAAGCCCAAGCACAGGACCACGACGGTCGGATGCGCGTTGACGAACGTGGTCAAAGGCTTGGAGGCAAACAGCATAATGCTGATGGCAATAACAACCGCAATCATCATCACGGACAGGTGATCGACCATGCCCACGGCCGTGATGACGGCATCCAGCGAGAACACCGCATCAAGAACCACGATCTGGGTAACGATGACGCCGAACCCTGCGTGCAAACGCTCGCCCGTGCCGTGATTCGAACGTCCCTCAATGCGTTCGTGAAGCTCTACCGTACCTTTGAACAGCAGGAAGAACCCGCCAATGATCAGGATGATGTCCCGCCCCGAGAACTCGAATGGACCGAATGCCACGAAGGGTTCAGTCAGCCTTATCAGCCAGGACATGACCGTCAGCAGGCCAAGTCGCATGAGCAAGGCGAGCGACAAGCCCATAATGCGAGCTCGGTCCCGCTGTTTTGGGGGGAGCTTGTCAACCAGGATGGCGATGAAGATGAGATTATCGATGCCCAGGACAATCTCAAGTATCACCAGCGCGAGCAGGCCAGCCCACGCCGAGGGATCAAGCATCCACTCCATCATCAAGCTCCTTTACCTGGGTCGGGCATCTTCACCTTTCGGCACCGGGCACGCACAGTGCGTTTGCAAGAGCGTTAGCCTTGTAGATGGCCGAGCATCTGTGTGAAGATCTTGGGACTGGCAGCAAGAACGCTGCCCGACTCCATCCAGCCTTGCTCGCCCTCAAAGTCGGCAATCAGTCCACCGGCCTCCAGCACTAGCAAACTTCCTGCCGCCACGTCCCAGCGCTTGAGATTGGCGCCGCAGAAGCCGTCGATGCGTCCGCTGGCCACGTAGGCGAGGTCGAGCACGGTAGCGCCCATGCGACGAGCGCTAGCGCAGCCCGACAGGAGCGTCGTGAAGCGTTCTGCGACAGTCAGGTCGCTGGCGGATCGGGGCACATGGGCACCGATGAGCGCATCGCGATAGCGAGTCTGACCGGATACACGGATACGGCGGTCGTTGAGAAATGCCCCGCCTCCACGGCTGGCGGTAAACAGCTCATTGCGGTTAGGGTCGAAAATTACGGCCTGTACGACTTGACCCCGATGCGCCAATGCGATGGACACTGCATATACTGGAAACCCGTGGATGAAATTGGTGGTTCCATCGAGGGGATCGATGATCCACTCGAATTCGGGCGTAGCGCCGGCAGCGTCTTGCGCCCCGGGGTGGGCACCCGACTCTTCTCCCAGGAACGCGTGATCCGGATACGCTGTGCGAAGAACGTCGATGATGGCGTCTTCGACGGCCCGATCAACTTCCGTGACATAATCCTTGGGCCCTTTGCGCGCCACCTGCAAACGTTCGAGATCTAGGCTGGCACGATTTATGATCGCGCCGGCGCGGCGTGCCGCCTTGACGGCGGTGTTTAGCATCGGGTGCATATGTATCCGTAGTACCTTTAAACCGCCTATTTTAAATGACACAGGCAGATTGTTCTAAATGAGCGCTTTTCACAATCAAGACACGGCACAAGTCTTCGCACGCGTCGACTTCATCATGGTACAACCAAGCCACCCTGGAAATGTTGGCGCGGCCGCGCGCGCGATCAAAACCATGGGCTTTCAACAGCTTCATTTGGTTGCGCCACGCTTTGCCGACGTTACGCAGCACGCCGAGGCCATTGCGCTGGCCAGTGGCGCAGTGGATGTCTTGGAAAACGCGCAAATCCACGATACGCTTGCCGACGCCCTGAGTGGATCCACACTGGCTTTCGCCCTGACCGCCCGGCCACGGGATCTGGGCCCAAGCGTCTGCGACATCCGGCAGGCGGCAGACGCCACTCAGAAACATCTGCAGGCCAACGCGACAGCGCGCGTTGCCATCGTGTTGGGTACAGAGCGTTCCGGCCTTACCAATGAAGACATCGCATTGTGCCAGCGGATCTGCCACATTCCTGCCAACCCCGAATACAGTTCTCTGAATGTCGCGCAGGCCCTGCAATTGGCGGCCTGGGAGATGCGCTACGCCTTGGCAAGTAGCCAAGGCGTAGCGCTGTTGCCCAGCACCGAAAAGAACACCGTTCCCTCGGGCTTGACACCGGCTTCAAACCAGAAGATTCAGGCGCTCCTGGATCATTGGGAAGAAGCCATGATCGCGGTGGAATTCTTGAATCCGGTGCACCCCAAAAAGCTGATGCCCCGCACGCGACATTTATTTACCCGCAGCGGACTCACCAACGATGAAGTTGACATGCTGCGAGGTGTCTGTACCGCGATGATCCGCACAGCGCGGCCAAAAAAAACAGAGTAAATTGAGAAGCGGATGCCGGTCCGCCTCACGGCGCGGCCCGTACTAATACTATGCAGGCATTTTGAAGCCGGCCTCTTGCAGTCGGCTGGGTAGCTCACGCCTGAGGTCGTTGAGCAACGCCCCATAGTCGGCGGCCATTGCCCACGCCTGAACGACAATCATGACTGTGTTCACGCGGCTTTCGCCGGCAAACACGGCAGGTTCCGGCTGACCAAGCACCAGAGGATGATTGTTAACAAGATCACGGGCGATGTCGAGTGCGCGTGGGAGATCCTGCCCATATGAGATACCGGTCTGGACTTCGGCACGACGTCGGCCGTTGCGGCTAAAGTTGATGATGGGATTACCCCATACCAAGCTGTTCGGAAGCGTGATCTGGGTTCCGTCTCCCTGCCGGAATCGGCTCAAGAAGAGCCCAACCTCTTCCACGGTTCCGTCAGCCTTGCCCACCACCGACACGGATTCCCCGGCTCGCAAAGGCCGTAAGGCCAGCAACATGATGCCGGCGGCGATGTTTTGCAAAGTGCCTTGTAGCGCCAGACCAACCGCCAGGCCGGCCGCGCCGAGCACGGCGATAATGCTGGCGGTCTGAACGCCCAGCTTTGCCAGCACCGCAATCAAAACGAGAATCCGTATTCCCCAGACCGTCACGGCATAGGCCATGGGCACGATAGTGGGGTCTATTCGGCTCGATCTTGCCGCCAGTCTTCGAACAGTCCGGCCCGCCAGCATCGAAGCCATCCAGCCCAGGACCAAAATGAGGCCGGCAACGGTTAACCGGATGACTATCGTCTCGATATAGGGAAGCCAAATGGCCCATGTCTCGAGGGTTTCTTCCATATTTATGCCTTCGTCACGTGTGCAGGACAAAACTCTCGTAGAATACGTCTCAATACAACAGCAAACAAACCGTAAACATAATTACAATACTGCTAGGATGAGCCGGGTAAGGACTCGGTATTGAGGAGAGTCCGGTTAAATGGCCACGGGCAAAAATAGTTTCAAAAGTATCTATGTACGCATGTTCCTGGCAATATGCGTGGCGATCATACCCTCCATCGCCGGACTCTGCTTCTACGTTTACCAACAGCGCGATTATCTCACCGATTACAGCACCCAAAACGCCGAACGATTCGTACAACTGGCCGCTCGTGATGAAAGCTGGCTTTTTAGCCACACGCACAGCCTTTTCACCGCCATCTCGAAGATGCCTCTTGTCGTGGGGCAGAACTGGCCGCTTTGCCACGAATACATGCGTGAACTGCTCAAGGAACAAAAGAATTTCCATAACATCGGCCTGATGTCCGTATCGGGATCGGCACTATGTTCGGGACTGCGCACCGAGTCGGGAAGCGACCTCAATGTTTCCGATCGATCGTACTTCCGTAGGGCCCTGCAAGAGCCCGGCATCGTCATCAGTGAATATTATGTGGGACGAATCTCCGGCAAGCCGGCCATTATCGTCGCTCAGGCGTTGCGCGATTCCAACAGTGAGCCGTGGGCAGTGTTATACGCCTCACTGGATGTCTCGGCGATGGTTCGTTCGCAGCAACACCATCAGTTCTTCGATGGATCTGTCATCACTGTCCTGGATCGTAATGGCGTCGTCCTGAATAGTTGGCCCCAGCGCGAGGACATGCCCATCGGACAGCCATTAGGTGATGCGGAGGTCCTGGGAATGCTCAAACGCGGCGTGAAAGGGACCGGGATTCTAGAACGTGACGATGGCAGCAAATGGCTGGTGAGCCATGCGCGCACGGGCACAGCTCAAGACCCCGAGGCGCTGACGGTCGTTTATCAGCACCCCACCGAAGCCGCGCTGGCGAATATCTATCGAACACTTTGGATCAGCGGAGCGCTGGCGCTCCTGTTGGCCTTGTTGACACTGATACTCAGCTGGATGGGAATTCAGGCCATCGTGGGGCGCAATGTGCGGTACCTGACTGCAGCCGCAAAACGGCTCGGTCAAGGCAAGTACGGCACTCGAGTGGCTGACATGATGTCCGGTCAGGAGTTCAAGGAAATCGCCACTCAACTGGACACCATGGCCGAGGCGCTTGGCAAACAAGAGGTGCAGTGGAATAAATCGCTTCAGCGCCAGAAGGGACACAACAAGGTTTTGCAAATGATCGCGCAAAACAACCCCCTCGACGCTACGCTTCGAGCACTGGCACATATCAATGAAGGCCAGATTGATGGCGGCGTGGTCTCAATCGTGACGCTCGCCCCTGACGGCAAGCAAATTCAGCTTTGTATTGCGCCTTCCCTGCCCGAGAGCTACGCTCAGCAAATGGTGCAAATGCGTAACGATGGCAAGACTGGCACCTGGGCGCTGGCCATGGCCAACGCGCGGCTGTCAGTAACTCCGGATGTTTCGCACGACCCTTCATGGGAGTCCCTGCAGGAACTGGCGTCTACCTACGACCTGCGTGCCTGCTGGGCACATCCCATACTCCGTGCCGGTGGAAAGGTTGTTGGCGCGTTCATCGTCCATTTTCACAAACCCGGCTCGCCCGGCATCGAGAATCTGCGAGTCAGCAAGATGGCCGTCGAAATCGCGTCAATGGCCATCGAACATAGCAACCATCATGAAGCACTACGCTTCCAGTCCCGACACGACGTACTCACGGGGCTATACAAGCGCGAAGTGTTTGTCTCGCGCCTGCAGGCCGCCATCGATGAGGCTGCTTCCACATATCACCTCAGGCTGTACGTCTTCAACCTGACGTTGCATGGCTTCAAGGAGATCAACAGCACGTTCGGGCATGGCGTTGGCGACAACCTGCTGCGCATCGTAGCTGATCGCCTGCGTAGCCTGGTCGGCACCCGTGGGGACGTAAGCCGATCAAGTGGGGACGAATTTGCACTTCTCTTCCGAAGCGATACACTGGGCACGCCCGTTCGTGATATGGCGCAAGAAATACTCAATGAGGTGCGGCATCCGCTCGATCTGGATGGAACCGAAATGCAGATCAGCGCCAGTATCGGTATTGCCGAATATCCTGTAGCGGGGACAGAGGCAGGTGTACTCATGCGGCATGCGGACAGCGCCATGCACCGGGCCGAACGCGAAGGAACAGGGTTCGCTTTCTTCGATGCATCTCGCAATGAACGCTCACCTAACCGGCTGCTCCTTCTTTCTGACTTGCGCCACGCGATAGACGCCGGCGAGCTTCGGCTCCACTTCCAGCCTCAAATCAGCCTGCGCCGCAGGCGCACTGTGGGGTTCGAAGCCCTGATACGTTGGCAGCATCCAGAGAAAGGTTTGCTGGGCCCCGGACATTTCATGCCTGTCGCCGAGTTCAGTGACCTGATTCACCCCCTCACACTATGGGTCCTCGACAACTCTCTGGCACAGTGCCGCAGTTGGCATAACCAGCAGCACCATGCCACCATCAGCGTCAACATCTCGGCCCGCAACCTGTTGAACCAAGACTTCCCCGGCCAAATCCAGAAGATGCTGACCAAGCATAATCTGCCCGCGCACTACCTCGAGGTCGAGATTACGGAAAGCGCCATCATGATGGACGCGGCACGTTCGCTTAGCGTATTGCAGCGCATCCGTGCCATTGGCGTGCGGATTGCCGTCGACGATTTCGGCACCGGGCACTCTTCGCTGTCTTATCTGCACAAGCTGCCGGTAGACAACATCAAGATTGACCAGTCATTTATCCGGGAGATGGACAACGACAAGGAAAGCCAGACCATTGTCGATTCCATCATCGGCCTCGCCCACAACTTGAAGGTCAGCGTTACTGCCGAAGGTGTCGAAGATCAGCGCAGCCTCATGCGACTCTTGCAACTGGGGTGCGATTATGCGCAAGGCTATCTCATTGCACGGCCCATTCCCGCCGAAGAAACCGAAGCCTGGCTTGAACAAAACCGCTGCTGATAGGCACGGGCCACACTGCACGGCCACGCATTCTTCCATTCTTGATAGAACGCATAGGAAAAAAAAAGCCGCTCGGCCTACTAAGGCGAGCGGCTCGATGCCACCTTTTTTACTTGGGGCGCTTACGCTACCGCCACAAGTCTTTGCAGCTTCGCGTCGTCGTCCAGGAGCTCTTGGCTGTCGGAATCATGAACGATGCGACCGCGGTCGAGCACGATGGCCCGCTCGGTTAGCTCGAGTGCCATGCGGGCATGTTGTTCTACGATGATTACGGACAGTCCGCTTTCCTTGACCAGTCGGCCCACTACGCTCAGCAACTCTTGAACGATGATGGGGGCCAGCCCTTCCATCGGCTCATCGAGCAGGAGAAGACGTGGGTTGACCATCAGGGCACGGGCAATTGCCAACATTTGCTGCTCGCCGCCTGACAACTGATTACCCATATTGTTACGCCGCTCTTCGAGACGGGGGAACAACTGATAGATCTTGGGCACAGTCCATTCGCCAGGCCGTGCAACCACTGTCAGGTGTTCTTCGACCGACAGCGAGGGGTACATGTGTCGCTCTTGTGGCACCCAGCCCAGACCGGAGTGAGCGCGCTTGTAGGTGGTCATGGACGTGATGTCCTGACCACGCCAGGTGATCTTGCCCTTGTGCTGATGGGTGATGCCCATCGCGGTCAACAAGAGAGTCGTCTTACCCATGCCGTTACGACCAAGCAATGCGACACTTTCGCCCTCCTTGATCGTAAACGACACATTCTCGAGGACGACCGCCTCACCATAGCCCGCGACTACGTTTTCGAACGCGAGCAAATCGCTACCTTTATTAGTCATGCGTTGCCTCGCCCAAGTAAACTTCCTTCACACGCTGGTCGGCCGCGATCTCGGCCGGGGTTCCTTCGGTAAGGACCTTGCCCCCTACCAACACTGTGATGCGCTCGGCAAAACGAAACACCAGACCCATGTCGTGCTCAATGAACACGACCGTCACATCACGTGGCAGATCCGAAATGACCTCGAACAGCTCAGCACTGTCGGTAGATGGTATGCCGGCAGCTGGTTCGTCCAGCAACAAGACCTTGGGTTTGGTCGCAAGGGCCAGAGCAATCTCGACGAGACGCTGCTTGCCGTAGGGCAGATTGCGTGTGACCGTGTTGATGTCCTGCTCAAGGCGCAAGGTCTTGAGAAGCACCAGGGCTTCTTCAATGGCGTCCTTTTGTTCGGCCACGGTACGGAACCAATTGCGGTACAGGCCTTCACGCTCGCTGATGGCAAGCACGACCGATTCGAGAACAGTCAGACCAAGGAATAAGGTGTTGATCTGAAAAGTGCGGGTCATGCCCATCTTCACGCGTTCGTGCTGCAGGCGCGACGTGATGTCCTGATCGCCGAAAAACACCTTACCTGATGTCGGCGCCAATGCGCCTGTCAGCAAGTTGATGAAAGTCGTTTTTCCGGCACCGTTCGGACCAATGATGGCATGACGGCTGCCCGGCTCGAATGTCAGTGAAATATCACTGTTGGCCTTGAAGGCACCCCACTGCTTAGAGATTTTTTCAGTACGTAGCGTGGTGTTCATGCTTGGCCTCCTGAATGAGCTGCACGGGCACGGCGACGCTCACGCCAGGCGTCCACTGCACCCAGAATGCCGCCACTACCCACCATGACGACGATGACCAGGAAGAGCCCGATCCAGAACTGCCAGTACACGGGGTTGATGTTTGCGATCTGATCTTGTGCGAACATGAATACCAGGGCACCGATCAACGCACCGTACAGGCGACCCGTACCTCCTAACACGAGGATGATCAGCAAGTCGGCAGAGCGTAGAAAGCCCAGCGAATCCAGACCCACGAACTGAGTAGTTTGCGCCAGCAATGCACCGGCAATGCCAGCGATACCGGCACCCAGAGTGTAGACTGCGATCAGCCGGCGGTTGATGTCGGCACCGATGGCGGGCATACGCTTTCCGCCTTCCCGAATACCGATCAGACTCAGGCCGAATGTGGAACGAGCAATGCGCCGAACCAGAACAAACACCAGGAACAACACAGCGAAGCTATAGAAAAAGCCCGTCTTGCCCTGAAGGTCGAATTCGAAAATGCCCAGGAGCTTCCACATCTGGATGCCCCACAGACCGTCAACACCACCGGTGATGAACGCAGCCTTGTTGGCAATTTCGTAGAGCATCAGGCAGATGCCCAGCGTGACCATGAGTCGGGTCAGATCATGTCCGCGAACCACCAGGAAGCTGGTAAGGAATCCAAACAAGGCCGCCACTATGGCACCCAACAGCATGCCGCTGATGGGCTCACCCCAGCCGTGAACGGAAAGCAAGCCCGCCGTATAAGCACCGAGGCCGAAGAACGCAGCATGGCCGAGCGACACAATGCCCGCATAGCCCAGAATGAGGTCAAGCGACAAGGCAAACAAGCCGAGGATCATCATTTGGCTGGCCAGCACCAAATATCCCTTGAACAGGAAGAAGGCGATGAACGGCAGCAACCAGAAAATGATTTCGTATTTGCTCCACTTCGCGTTAGGGACGCGAGGCGCAGGCAATTTGTCCGAGATGGACAACGAAGAGAGAAGATTCGATTTCGTCATGAACGCCTCGAGATGAGTCCGGAGGGGAAGAGGATGAGCAGCACAACCATCAGCGCATAAATGACGAAGGCTCCGACCGAAGGCACGTAATACTTGCCGGCCACGTCAAAGACTCCAAGCACGATAGCCGCCAGCAACGGACCACTGATGGTTCCGGCGCCGCCAACTGCCACGACGATCAAGAAGTACACCATGTACTTGAATGGGAAGGTGGGATCCAGGCCCAGTACGTCAATGCCAAGGGCACCGCCCAAGCCGCCCAGACCAGAACCCAGCGCAAACGTTACGCTGAACACACGGCTGACGTTGATGCCCAGACCCGCCGAAGCTTCCTGGTTGTCGACCGAGGCGCGAATCTGCGCGCCAAGCCGCGTACGCTCAATCAAGAAGAACAACGCTGCCGTGACAAGCACGACGACTGCGATCAGGAAAAGTCGATATATACCCAGACCAACCCCGAAGACCGAGACTTGTCCACGCAGCCATTCCGGCAGGTGAACCGGCTGCTGCGAGGGACCCCAGACATAGATGCCAGCTGCCACGACCATGAAGGTCAGACCGATTGAGAACAGAACCTGGTCAAGCGGATCGGCGCGATATAGTCGCCGATACAAAGTGCGCTCCAGGATGAACCCGACGATGGCGGCGGCAATAAATGCGGCTGGCAAAGTCAGCAGAAAGGGCACGTTCAATTGACGCATGAGTTCGACCGCCACAAAGCCGCCGACCATGGCAAACGCGCCGTGTGCCAAGTTGATGAAGTTCATGAGGCCCATCGTGACAGACAGGCCGACGCTGATCAGAAAGAGCAAGGCGCCGTAGGCAACCCCGTCGAATAGTACGCCAAACAAGTTTCCTAGCATGGCGGCCACCCTGTGCTCCAGCGGCGAACTAGCGCGCTTTCTGCAAACGTATGCGGCATAGTGAATTCACTCCCAATATGCGAGATTTACGAAAATTATCAAACTTGGAATTGCTGTAACAAATAACGAACAGACTCCGGGTTATGCGGCTTTGCGGGCCGATCACCCGGAGAGTAATTACCTGCTAATTAAGGTGCTTCGTTGATGTTGTCAGACCTTGAACCTGCGGCAATGCGTCAGGATATTGAACTGTGAGATTGTATCGAGTTCGCCATTCCATGTATGTATGGGCCGAAAGCCTGTCTGGAAATGCGAATTTGCGTCAAGGACGGAAGCCGCATGCGTTCGCATCGAATGTGTACGCGAACAGATATCCAGGACAGGCCGTTCGAGGCCGCCGATAGTGTATCCCAATTAAATTGCGATTGCCCCTCTTTTTACAATATAGAATTGATCGCTTGATTAGATATCCAAGACGAGCATGGGGCTCTTGGAACGCGAGCAGCAAGGTGTGAACTGATCATTGGCCGCGTGCTCGGCGTCGGTCAGGTACAGATCGCGATGATCGGGAGTGCCTTCGAGGACGCGAGTCAGGCACGTACCGCAAACACCCTCTTCGCATGAAACCGGAATGAAGACACCGGCATCGTCAAGGACCTGAGTAATCGGCTTGTCGGCCGGGATGGTGAAGACCTGCCCCGTACTGGCGATCTTGACTTCGAATGACGTATCGCCACTAGTGTCCACTTCGGCTGCACCAAAGTATTCAAGGTGAATACATTCGGATTTCCAACCGGCCTCTTTGGCGGTATTGACGATGAAGTCGATGTAGCCTGTGGGACCGCAAACATAGAGGTGCGTGTCCGGCTGCGGATCGGCCAGCAAGGGCTTGAGGTCGAGCTTCTGACTGTCGTCGCCATTGTCAAAGTGAAAATGCACCCTGTCGGCAAAGGCGGACTTGCTGATGTCCTCGCGGAACGCCATACGCTCGGGTGAACGGGCGTTGTAATGCATTTCGAAGTCGGCACCGATGAGGCTCAAACGACGGGCCATACACAGAATAGGCGTGACGCCGATCCCGCCGGCGAAAAGAAGCGTACGTTTGGCGTGGACCAGTTCGAAATGGTTCTTGGGCGAGCTGATCTGAATGATGTCGCCTTGCTTGATGTCGTCGTGCACTGCAATCGAGCCGCCACGCGACTCGGGGTCGCGCAACACACCGATAACGTAACGGTGCTGCTCGCCCGAATCATTAAGCAGCGAATACTGGCGAATTAAGCCATCGCGAATATAGACATCGATGTGCGCGCCGGCACTAAAGGACGGTAAGGGTTTGCCATCGACGCTAGCCAGCTCCAGACTGACTATCTCCTCGGCTTCCTGCACCTTATTGACGACTTTAACGGTGAGTTGACTCATTGAAATGTTCTACTTTAGCGGTTCTGCCCGCATTACTGCGGACCGGGGTGCCGGCCCGCTTACTTTAGATGCAATCAGGCGGGTTCGGCGGCGGCTTGCTGCTGCTCGTCCTTGACAATTCGATCGAGGATGCGACGAGCTTGGACGCCCCCCGTATCGATGTTAAGCATGAGCAACTTACGGTCAGGATTCGCCTGGAGATTTCGCTGCTGAGCTTCCAGGACGGCCAGATCCTCAGCGAATATTTTACCCTGTCCTTCGCGAATTACTTTTGTGAGTTCGGGATCGTCGGCTTTGAAGTTGCGGGCCATGCCCCAGAAGTACCAGTGCGAAGTCTCGGTTTCGGGAGTGATGAAGTCAACCACAATAGCGGCAGCCTTATGCGCGGGATCGGCCTCGAAGCCACCCTTGCCTGCCAACGCAACCCCGACATCGATAAGGATATGGCTCGGCGGTGTGAACCGCGAGATCTGCCAGCGATCCACTGGGGCATTATCCGGGAGGTCGTTATAACGTAGTGCAGCCGCCCAGAATGGCGGTGCGAAGATGTTTTCCATGTACCGGCTGGTAATGACCGTATCGCCATCGACCTTGGTATTGACCGGCGTTTCGTCGATTTCATCCTGACCGATACTGGTGGTATGAACATAGGCCTCGTGGGTAAGATCCATGAGGTTGTCGATCATCAGCCGATAATCGCAGTTGATGTGATACATACCGCCGCCATAAGCCCATTCGGGATCTTCGGCCCACGCCAGATGCGGAATAAGGGATTCGTCCGCCTTTTCGGCATCGCCTGGCCACACCCAGACAAAGCCATAGCGCTCAACAACCGGGTAGCTCTTGACACACGGGAAACCGGCCACGCGTTGCATGGGCATGGACACGACCTTGCCATCGCAACCCATGACCAAGCCGTGATAACCGCACACCAGATTGCCGTTATCGACATAGCCCAAAGACATGGCCGCCCCACGATGAGGGCAGAAATCTTCGACCGCACACACCTTGCCCTCGTGACCACGGTAAAACGCGATGCGCTCGTTGCAGATAGTGCGACCCAAAGGCTTGGATTCGATTTCGCCGAGGGTACAGGCTACGTACCAGGTGTTTTTCGGAAACATGATCGCCTCGCTTTGAACCTACGTTCAGCACACTGAATCTAAAAGTCAATTGTACTGCTGGCACATACCCATACAACCAGGGTTAACCCTGATTATCGGTTTCTTCTGTAGCTGGCAGCTCGGTCGCCGCCGACCGACGTTGCGACAAGGGCGCCCGGCTCTTGGAATTATTGATATGCACGAGCTTGGTCAGCAATGCCATGAACTGGGCTTCTTCTTCAGGGCTGAAGCCTTCAAAAATCCGTTGATGCAGGCGTTCAATGCCCGGGATGGTGCTTTGTAAAAGCGCCCGCCCGGCATCAGTGAGATAAAGCGCCCTCTGCCGCCGGTTATTGGGATCGAGGTACCGCACAAGCAGTTTTTTTTCTTCGAGCCTTATTGCGACGCTGGCAGCCGTCGAGGTGTCGATAGCTACAAGCCCTGCCAAGGACACCTGGTCGATCCCTGGGTGCTCGACGAGTATGCGCAATACCGCATATTGAATAGGAGTTATTTTTGAGCCGAGCTCGTCGTAGAAAATAGAAGCGGATATCTGCTGAGCGCGCCGCATCAGGTGACCGGGCTGGGTATACAGATCGGTCAGGGCCGGGTTTGCAGCCTCTTTGGTCATGAAAGCCTCTTCCTTGCCAGTAACGTGTACGTCCAATAGTACGTTTATTCTAGCAACGATGGCGCCTGCAAAGATGACAAGCCCTTACATAAACTTCAGCCCAGCCGGGCGCGTCGGAACATGATTGGTGACTCGCCAACATGCTCCATGAAGAATCGGCTGAAATTGGACGGGTCCTTGAATCCAAGGTGATATGAGATATCACTGACGGACATGGCCGAATACAGAAGCAGTCGCTGGCCCTCCAGGACAAGTCGACGATGCGCAATCTTGAGCGGCGGCTCTCCGGCTACCTCTCGGCACGCGCGATGCAAGGTACGTTCATTGACCGCCAGCATGGAGGCATAACTTGCCACAGACAACTGCTCACGAAAATGCTGTTCGAGCAAACCGCGGAACTGTTCATACAGCAAACGCCTGCGCTGGGTATCCAGAGCGACGGCTGCGGGCTCTTGCGGCTGCTGCGTCAGGTGGCCGAGTATGCGCAGAATGTTCGCCGACAGCATGACACCCAATGATTGGGGCGCACTGACCAAACGCTCGGAGATGGTTCCCATGGCAGAGGCAATGTCATCGAAGGCGAAGGAATCTTCCGTAAATGCCATGACCCCGGGTCTGGACAGGGCCGCTTCAAGAGCAGGTTCGTTTGCAAACTGGACCAGCTCGCGCAGGTAGGCGTCAGACATGGTGAGAAGCCTGCCTGACGAGCGTGCTGCATAGCGAAAACTATGTACCACCAAAGCCGGGATCAACACCAGGGCCGGTGCGCGAAAGGATTCTTGACCCAGGTCAAAGCCAACCTGTCCACCACCGCTTTCTATCAGAGCCATCTGGAAGAGATCGCGGTGCCGGTGAGGGAAGAGCTCCCAGTTGTACTTGCGAATACGAGTCGAAATCTTCTCGACGTGAACAAAGCGAAAGTCGCCTCCTGGGATGCGCCCTTCGTAATGAATGAACGGCGGCCCATCCATGTCGCTACGCGCCCCGGCGGGACTTTCTGCCGGGGCGATGCAAACTGGACACCGCCGCAGTTGTCACGTTCATGGTTCGGCTAGCGTTGCCGTCCCGATCGCCTGCTGAACCGCTGCCGCCGCTTCAAGGGCCTGCGCTTCGTGGAAGCGTCGCGCCACCAACTGCATGCCATTAGGCAGAGCCACACCGGGAAGACCCAAAAGGTTGACCCAGGGAATATTGCGCATTTGATCGAAAAGACGTTGGGTCTGTTCGCGATCAAGCATGTGGTCGAAGTCCAGTGCCGGAGTTTCCATTCCCGCGACGGGGCAAAGGACCAGAGGATGCTCCTCCATCCATTCAGCAACTTCACGCTGTACTTTCCGCCTTTCCATGAAAGCATTGATGTAGTTGCGAACTTCGGACCCCAGGTTGTAGATTCCGAACATGGCTTCGATATGTTGGCGATTGCTTTCGCCCAACAAGTGGCCAAACTCGGGCATACCGGTTTGCATCAGTTCGGTTCCGATGATTTCGGCCCAAAGCTCTGGTGCGCGTCGCGCGTTCGGGATCGCGGCATCGACAACCTCGTAACCCGCGTCGGCCAGTATTCGAACGGTTTCATCGAGCTTGGCAGCGACAGAGGGCGAAACCAAGGCCCCGGTTTGGTCGAGCATGCGTGCGACCCGCGGCCGTTTTCCGTTCGATTCAGTTTTGGATACCGGCACAGGGACCGTTGCAGGGTCGGACCAATGCTGCCCTGCCAGCACGGTGTAAGTCATCCACAAGTCTTCGACACACCTCGCCATCGGTCCAATGCATGACATGAGGTCGACAGTGGGTGGACCATCAAAGGGAGGCAGGGTGGGTGAAGCGGGAGTGCGGCCCGCCGAGGGACGCAGGCCGTAAATTTCGCAGAAGGTGGAAGGCACTCGTATGGAGCCACCATAGTCTAGACCCAGGCCGAGCGGAGCCATGCCTGACGCGACCGCGGCGGCATCCGCACCCGATGAGCCTCCGGGACTCAAGTTCGTATTGCGCGGGTTGAGCGTGGGCCCGTATAGATGGCTGATGGTGTTCCAGCGTATCTGCAGATCGGGCTGATTGGCCTTGCCCACAATTATCGCCCCCGCCTGCCTCAACCTCGCTATCGCCACCTCGTCTGTTTCGGAGCGGCGATCTGCCCACACCGGCAGACCTTCGGTGTGTTTCATGCCTTCGACGTCGTAGTGATCCTTGATACTGATAGGGATGCCGTCCAAAGGCAGGGCGGATCTGTCAGCGTGGTGCGCGTCGGCCTCGCGGGCCTCTGAAATCGCCTGCTCTTCCCGAAGCTCTACCAACGCATTCAACTTGGAGTTCACCTGCTCGATGCGCGCAAAATGGGCGCGCACCAATTCTTCGCGACTGACTTCACGCCGCGCGACGAGTTCGCGCATACGTGTGGCGGTCAAGCGCCAAAGATCGTCTTTCATTGCGTCTCCTGTTGTAGTGCCGCGCGCGCCAAGGTGTTGCCCGGGTGCGCACGGACGTTTTTGCCCAAAGGCTAATATCAATCGACCTTTCCCTCAAGCCCGGCAAACTCGCCAATGGTATCGGGGTCGGACAACAAGGCGGGATCTATTTCCTTGACGATGGTGCCCTTTTGCAACCAGAGCACACGTTGCGCCATGGCGGCGATAAACCCGACATCCTGCTCCACCACCACAACGGCAAGTGCAGTCGATTGCGCACGCCGGACCAGGTAGTCTTCGATCTCGTCGACGATTGAAGGTTGGATACCCTCTGTGGGTTCATCCAGGAGCAAAAGGCAAGGGTCGCCACACAACGCACGCGCCAGCGCCAGGATTTGTTGTTCCCCTCCGCTCAATGCACCACCCTTGCGGTCAAGAAGGCCGGCCAGTATGGGGAATTCATCCGTTGCACGCTCGACCGCTTCAACGCGATTCCGCCCTACGGCAGCCGCGCCAAGGGCAAGATTCTCGCGCACTGTCAGCGAGGGAAAGATGTCTCGGCCTTGCGAAACGTAGCCCATCCCCAACCGGGCGCGCTTGTGCGTGGGTAGTCGAGTGATGTCCTGGCCGCGGAAGGTAATGCTGCCGGTAGTGCTGGGAAGATGCCCGACCAGGGCTTTCATGAGCGTAGTCTTACCCATCCCGTTATGGCCCAAAACACCAACAATTTCTCCGGCCTGCACGTCAAACCTGAGTTCACGCAGCACGGGTATGGCTCCGTACCCCGCCGAGAGATCGTTCACTTCGAGCAATAGTTCTTCGGCGCTCATCGTGCCTCCCGGCCGTGTTGACCCAGGTATGCATCTCGCACCTCGACATTGCGGACAATTTCCTCCATCGTGTCTTCGACCAGTACCCTTCCCCGATGAAACACTGTGACGCGCTCGGCAATTCGACGGATGAAGTGCATGTCATGCTCAACGATGATGAAGCTTCGCTTTCCACGCATGCTTTCTAGGAGCGAAATCGTGCGCTCGACCTCGCCGGCGGTCATTCCGGCGGCCGGCTCATCAAGGAGCACCAGCTTTGGATCGTTGATAAGTATCATGCCCAGTTCAACCCATTGCCGGTGTCCATGCGCAAGGCTGCCTGCCAACACGTCCTTCTGTTCGGTCATGTGAATGCGCTCAAGCATGGCGTCCGCGGCTTCTGCTGCCAGTGTAGAAGGCATTCGAAATCGCGCGGCGACCAGAAGGTTCTCGCGCACGCTCAGGCCATTGAACAGGTTAGGAACCTGGGTCTTGATACCAACCCCCATGCGGGCGATGGCGAAAGACGGCAAGTGGGTAATGTCTTTGCCATACAAGGTAATACGGCCGGACGTTGGCTTGAGTTGCCCCGTAAGCATTTTGAAAAACGTGCTTTTCCCGGCGCCATTGGCACCGATCAGGCAGCGCAATTCACCTTCGCGCAGTTCGAAGTTCACGCCGGCGACGGCCGCCACTCCGCCAAATGTGCGCCAAAGTTCAGAGGTCTGCAGGATCACACTCATATCCGACCTCCGCGAACGAAGGTGGATTTCAAGCGGTCACGTAGCGATGGCACTATGCCATTCGGCACGAGCAACACCGCGATGATAAACAGCAGGCCCAGAGCGATTTCGGGACTGATGCGCGAGACGCTCCCAAGCCAGGTAGACAGTCCCTGCACCAAGAAGCATCCCACAATCGGCCCGAGCAAGGTACCAAGTCCTCCGAACAGGACCCACACCACGGCCTGCGCGGTAAACGACAAAGAGAAAACAGTCGGGCCCACGGAGGCTCCCCACGCCGCGTAGAGCGCCCCGGCCAGCCCCGCGATGGCTGCGCCTATGCAGAAGACACCCAGCTTGTAATAGCGGGCGTCATAACCCAGCAGCTCCGCTCGCAATTCGTTTTCGCGCACAGCCTCGACCACGCGCCCAAAGCGACTGGCTACAAGCACACGCAGGATCAGGTATACGAGAAGCAGCAGCAAGGCGGAGACGTAATACATTCCTTCGAAAGACAGCACAGCAGAAGGATCAAAAGGTATGTTCAGTGGAGGCACGCCCGGAATGCCGTTATAGCCACCAAGATGTGCCTTGCCAAACTGGTACGCGGGCCCCGAGGCACTGTTGATGAGACTGAGCAGTATCAGTGGAATTGTCAGCGAAATGACCGCGAAGTAAACGTCGCTGATGCGTCCAAAGAATGTGAAATAGCCTATCAATACGGCCACTAACAGCGGCGCCAGCATCGCCGCCGGAACCGCAAGCGTACTGTCGGCCAGGTTGACGGAAATCAAGGCGTAAACATAGGCACCAATGCCAAAGAATGCAGATTGCCCTAACGCCAGAATTCCTCCGATGCCCCACACCAGGCCCAGGCTGAGTGCAAGCATGGCCAGTACCGCGAACACGGTCAGGTTGTACAGGGTATAGACCTCGGTCACGAGCGGAATGATCAAAACAAGGACCGCGGCCGTCACAGCCGTTATCCAGAAACCAGGACGCGCCAACTCGATCATCAGATTCCCCGCTTAAAGAATCGGCCGGTAATTCCCGACGGCAACACCCGCAGCAAGACGATTGCGGTGACCAACAACATGACTTCGCCGAACACCGAAGTGCTCAGGAAGGTGGTGATCTGACTGACAGTTCCTAGCAAGGCCGAGGAAAGGGCAGCTCCCGTCAGGGGCAGTGCCCCTCCAAGGATGACTGTGATGAAAGCCTTCGCAATGTAGGTGAGGCCGCTGATGGGCAGGACGCCCGTCAAAGGCGCGAATACGGCGCCGGCCAACCCCGATACCGCGGCGCCAATGCCGAAGGTAATGGAATAAACGTGCTTGACATTGACGCCAAGGGCCGCCGCCATGGGCGCGCTTTGCATGGTTCCCCGCGCGATCAAACCAAATGGCGTATGACGCAGCAGGAAATAAAGGCCCAGGCCGAGCACCACCGCCACACCGATCACAAAAAAGGTATAGACGCCGGTTTGATACGCCCCGATATGCACTACCCCGAAAGGTGGTCTGACCCCCAACTGGTAATAGCCGAAAACTGCCGACGCCAGCCCGATCAGCAGCAGGCTGAGCCCCCAGGTGGCAAGAATGGTTTCAACGATTCGCCCATAAAGATGACGGATGATCAGACGCTCGATAATCACGCCAATGATGGCGACGCATAAGGGGGCCACCACAAACATCGCCACCCAAAAATTGACGCCCGCTCGCACGGCAAGAATGAAGGCGAATCCCCCCAGCATGAGGAACTCGCCGTGAGCGAAATTAATGACCCCCATCATGCCGAAAACAATTGCCAATCCCACGCTGATGAGAAAGAGGCTGGCGATGGCGTAGACAACTTCTACACCAGTGAGCAACGCAAGATCCATGCTGATTCCCTTGATCGCTTTATCAGGAAACTGGGCAGGCAACGAGGCGAGCCCGACGGGAGGGGAACCGCGAAGCTCCCCTCCCCCGGCCATTGGACCGACCGGACACCGACGCTTATAGCTTCATGCCCAGGACATTGCAGCTGTTATCGCCTTCGCTGACCGGAGCCACCTGCTTCCAGCTGTCAAGTACCTCGAAGCGACTGTTGCGAACTTCGGCTAGATACATGTCCATCGTGCAGTAATGCGTTTGAGGATGCGAGGCGACCTTCCCGCTGGGGCCTTCGATGGAAACGCCCGACTCGAACGCTTCGATAACTTTTTCGCGATCGGTGGAGTTGGCCTTACGAACGGCTTCTGCCCACAGGTACATGCCCTGATAATCGGCCATGCCCAGTGAGCCTACGTAACTGTAATCAGGGAAACGCTTTTTAAAGCGCTCGATGAATTCGCGGCTTGCAGGTGTGTCGAGCTCGTCGAAGTAGTTCTTGGCAGTGACCAGGCCTTCGCTGACTTCGGGCGGCATGCGCATCTGCTCGCCAGCGTCGCCAATGGTGTGTGATGCCATGGGAATCGACTTGTTCATGCCTGCCGACGCCCACTGCCCGTAGAACGCGCCGTGAGCGGGTCCCACAAAGACGTTGAAGACAAAATCGGGCTTGGCGGATTGAATCTTGCTGATGGTAGGACCGAACTTGTCGACGTCTAGCGGGAAGAGATCGAATCCGACCGTTTCGCCGCCATGCTGCTTGCAAATGCGCTCCGCGTCCTTGCCCGACAATTGTCCAAAGATGTAGTCAGCGGCAAGGATATACATCTTCTTGCCGTGTTTCTCCATCATGTAGGGAATCAGATTGTCGAGCAACTGGCGCGGCGTGGGGCCGGTAATGAACATATTGCGATCGCAGGCACCTTCTGTACCTTCGTTGATCATGTTCATCATATATAGGGTCTTGGCGCGCGACAGGACGGGCCGGGCGACCTCTCGAGCGGCACTGGTAACCGCCCCGTGGACCACGGCTACCCGGTCGCGCAAGGCAAGCTGCTGCGCGTACTGCCCGTACAGTTGATTGTTGGACTGCGTGTCGTAGGTGACGAGTTCGATCTGGCGTCCCAGCAGCCCCCCGTTGGCGTTGATTTCTTCGGCGGCCAGGCGTAAGCATTGCGCCTTCACCGTGCCAAACAACTGCAGCGGCCCCGACAAGTCGAGAAGTACACCCACTTTGATAACTTCGGCCGCTAGGCTGACACTGGGGAATGCCATACTGCCCATTGCAAGGCCGGCCATACCGCCCAGACTCTGGCCCAGGAATTTTCTCCTCCCGTTGCGCATAACTTCTTCTCCTTGAGTGATGGATGATGAAGACTGCTACGCCGCCATTTAATCAGTGGATTGCAGAAAACGGAATACCGAAAACCGTCTCGTACTTGTCGATTTCAGACAAAGCGGGTTAACCCTAGGATGGCCTGCTGAGTAGTGAAAACCGCAAGAGCAGCCCGATTTTGCGTCGTGTACAGTAAACAGGTGCCAACATACATTTTTAGTTCCATCTATACAGAATTCCCGAGGCTACATGTCTGAATCGATGCGTCTGGATAAATGGCTTTGGGCCGCGAGGTTCTTCAAGACCCGCAGCCTGGCCTCGCAAGAGATCACAAAAGGCCGCGTGCAGGTCAACCAGCAAATGGTCAAGCCGGCACGCGACCTCAAACCCGGAGACACCCTTTGGATAAAGCGAGGGGACACTTCCGTTACAGTGGTTGTGCAAGCATTGAGTCATGTGCGCGGACCGGCTCCAGTGGCGCAGCGTCTCTACACTGAAACACCCGAAAGTGCCGCCGCTCGCGAAAAAGCGGCGGAAATGCGCCGACTTGCTCCCGAGCCGGCACGCCATCTGGAGCATGGTCGCCCGACCAAACGCGACAGACGGCTCATTGAACGGCTTCGCGACTTCGACTCCTGATCACCCGCCTGAATTTAAAGCTCGTGGCTATACAGGAGTATCCCGTAAAAGTGTCTGCAAACGACAAACGCTTACGCAGTACCATACACAGTTCGACGGGTTAGACTTACTGCTCCCAAAACGTCGCGCGCGGCGGTCTGCGAACCCGAACCCCGTTGCGCCCGGGCTGCATATTTACAACCCGCCCTACCCGTCCATTTTTATTTGCTGTAAGTGACTGATTCCAAACATACTCCGATGATGCGCCAATACCTGGCGCTAAAGAAGGAAGCCGGCGATCACCTGCTGTTCTACCGCATGGGCGACTTCTACGAAATGTTTTATGAAGACGCCGAGCGGGCGGCGCGCCTGCTTAACCTCACCCTTACCAAGCGAGGCACCTCCAATGGCGCCCCCATACCGATGGCGGGCGTGCCCTTCCATGCAATGGAAGGCTATCTGGCCCGCTTGGTCGCACTTGGCATATCGGTCGCCATCTGTGAGCAGATCGGCGACCCGGCTGCCAGCAAGGGGCCAGTCGAACGAAAGATTGTCCGGATCGTCACGCCCGGAACGCTCACCGACGATGCCTTGCTTCCCGCAAAGGCAGACAGACAAATCGCCGCACTTTGGACCACCCGCATTAATCGAGTGGAACGTAGCGGTCTGGCCTGGATGAACCTGGCTAACGGCGATTTTTGCGTGACCGAATGCGCACCGGACATGATCAGTACCGAGCTGCACCGCATCGCGCCCGCCGAAGTACTTTGTGCAGAAAGCAAGCGCCTTCGACTGGACGGGCCGGTAGCCGTCAGCTCGATTCCCGATTGGCATTTCGAGACCGATAACGCGCAACGCGTGCTGCAGACACATTTCGCTGTTGACTCCCTGGCCAGCTTCGACCTGGATGACGTCCCTGCCGCCGTGTGCGCCGCAGGCGCGTTACTACACTACGTAAGCCAGACTCAGTCTCAGGCACTGAGCCACATCCAGTCGATCCGTGTCGAACGTCCCGGCGCCTATGTGGTGCTGGATCCGGTCACTCGGAAGAACCTCGAGTTAAGCGAATCGTTGGGCAGTGACGACGGACCATCTTTGTTCTCGACGCTGGACCACTGCTGCACGCCCATGGGCAGCCGACTGTTACGACGCTGGATTCATCACCCCCTGCGCGACAACGCTCCGGCCGAAGCTCGCATGCGCGTTATCAGCGCCTTCCTTGCGGGACGCGGCGGAGACGGCCTGGACGGAAACATTGGTCTGGAAACCTTGCAGGCAACCTTGCAGCGCTACCCCGACATTGAGCGGATCTCGACTCGCATCGCGCTGCGATCCGTTCGCCCGCGTGAACTGGCAAGCCTTCGCGATGCATTGGGTTTGCTGCCCACGCTACGCGAACACATGGCGACGGCGTTCAATCCCTCTTCAGAGCTCGACAGCTTTCTGCAGCGAACGCAATTGCCCGACGAGCTACTCGAACTATTACATTCAGCCATCGACACCGAGCCGGCACTTATGATTCGAGACGGCGGAGTGATAGCGAGCGGCTACGATGCCGAACTCGACGAACTGAGGCGACTGGCAAGCGATAGCGGAGAATTCCTGGTCGAACTGGAGATGCGCGAGCGAGAGCGTACCGGCATCGCCAACTTGCGCGTGGAATACAACCGCGTGCATGGGTTTTTCATTGAGGTAACTCGGGGACAGGCCGACAAGGTACCTGCCGATTACCGGCGCCGCCAGACCCTCAAGAACGCCGAACGTTTCATCACGCCCGAACTTAAAGCCTGGGAAGATAAAGTCCTGTCAGCCAAGGACCGAAGCCTGGCGCGCGAAAAATGGTTATTTGAGCAGGTGCTTGACTTATTGGCACCCCATTCCTCCCTTCTTTCTTCCTGCGCCGCGGCGCTGGCTGAGATTGACGCTCTGGCTGCCTTGGCCCAGCATGCCCGTGACAACGATTGGGTCGCCCCTGAACTGACTACCGGTTCCGAGGTGCTGATCGAAGCAGGCCGGCACCCTGTCGTGGAGCACAGCATTGAGCGCTTTACCCCCAACGACTGTGAGCTCAACCACGCCCGCCGCATGCTGTTGATTACCGGCCCCAATATGGGCGGGAAATCAACCTACATGCGTCAAGTTGCATTGATCACCTTGCTGGCGCGTATTGGAAGTTTCGTTCCGGCACGCAGCGCGCGCATCGGACAGATCGACCGCATCTTCACGCGAATTGGGGCGGCGGACGACCTGGCCGGCGGCCGGTCCACCTTCATGGTCGAGATGACCGAAGCAGCCGCCATTCTGGCAGCCAGCACGGCCCAGAGCCTGGTACTGCTGGACGAAATCGGACGAGGCACTTCCACCTACGACGGTCTGGCACTGGCCTGGGCGATCGCTCACCGGTTGCTGGAACATAATCAAGCGCTCACCCTGTTCGCCACACACTATTTTGAAATGACCCGGCTACCTGCCGAGGCTCCATATGCCGCCAACGTTCACTTGGCCGCGGCCGACTCCGCGTCGGGCATCGTTTTCCTGCATGAAGTCAGGCCTGGTCCGGCAAGCCGGAGCTACGGAATTCAAGTCGCGCAGCGAGCCGGCATCCCGCCTTCGGTCATACGCCATGCCAGTCGCGAACTGTCTCGGCTCGAAGCGCTTGGCGTGCCAACGCCGCAACTGGATCTTTTCGCCGAAGTGGCAAACAAGACTGACGAGATAAACGAGCCTGCGCGCGAAAGTATCATTTCCAGTCATGCCGACTCATCAGCCTCGAGCGTGGATGGTCAAGCTGCGCAGTCTTTGTGGAAGGCAATAGCTGCTCTTGACCCGGATCAAATGACGCCGCGTGAGGCCCTTGACGCCCTCTACCGTCTGCGAGACGAGCACTTATGAACCCCAACACACCTCTGGCCCTGCTTGGCGGACTGACACCACAGGCCTTCATGAAGAAGCACTGGCAACGCAAGCCCCTGCTGGTACGACAAGCAATTCCCGGATTTCGTCCTCCCCTTTCCCTTTCGGAAGTGCGCCAGCTGGTGCGCCGCGAGGAGGTTGAATCGCGACTGGTCTGGCAGGACGGTTCTCAATGGAACATGAAACGTGGGCCGTTTTCTCGCCTTCCGGCGATGAACAGGCCGAACTGGACCGTCCTGGCACAAAACACCGATGCTCATCACGACGGCATGGCTGAATTGCTTCATCGCTTCCGGTTCATTGCAGACGCTCGCCTGGACGATGCCATGATCAGCGTAGCATCCAACAATGGCGGTGTGGGCCCTCATTTCGACAGCTATGACGTCTTTCTGCTGCAGGCGCACGGACAGCGACGCTGGCAAATCAGTACGCAGAAAGACCTGTCCCTGCATGACGACCTGCCGCTTCGCATACTGCGCAATTTTCAGGCCGAAGAAGAATATGTTCTCGAGCCCGGAGACATGCTGTATTTACCACCGCATGTGGCTCATGACGGCATCGCCGTTGGCGACTGCATGACTATTTCAGTAGGCTTTCGGGCTCCCACCCTTGCCGTCTTGGCTCGTGGCGTGCTGGAAGCTGCCGGCGACCAGCTCATGGCCCGTATAGGAGAAGACCCCGGCTTGTACGGTGAAAGGCCCGGCCCCGGTCCCAAATTAGACGCGCGATACCGCGATCGTGGTGCTCCCGCTACAGAGAGTCCTGCCCGCCTTCCCGACGCGTTGATTGGTGCAGCGCTCAGCGCGGCGCAACGAGTGACACTTACAGAAGCTCTTGCCTCGCGCTTTCTTGGGCAATGGCTGACCGAGCCTTCAGCCGCCGCATGGTTTGAGCCGCAAGTCGAGGCCCCCAGCCTCACGGCGGAATTGCCGAAAGTGGGAGTCCTTGTACTGGACCGGTGCACTCGCATGATGTATCGGGGCCGAGAGCTCTACATCAATGGTGAATTGGCAGAAATACGGCCCGGTGCCGCCATGCGGGCGTTAGCCAATGACCGCAGCCTTGATTTGGGCGAAGGGCTGGCGCGCTCATTGAATGAGGCAGAGCTCGCCACGCTGGACGATTGGATTTCCGAGGGCTGGCTGCACTACAGACCTTAACGGCATTAAGCGCATAATCTAAATTCGCATAAGGTAATAAGAATCTTGTCGTTCGTTTAATGTGTCTGGCTTCATAGAATGGGTGCTTACTTATTCATGAAGTCCGTCATGTTGGCTCTGTCACAAATTCCCGAATCCAAGCAGGTGCTGCTGAAACAGCTCACCGAAGATCTAGATACTCAATCCCTCAGCTGGTTGTCCGGTTATTTTGCCGGTCTGGCAAGCCGTGCCCCGGCTGGGCCATCCGCCCAGAAAATAGCTTCGGTTGCACCGGCAGCCGCTGCTACGCCTCGCCCGCTGACTGTGTTGTACGGCAGCCAGACCGGCAACGCCAAACGCGTCGCCGAGGCCTTGTATGAGCAACTTCGCTCGACCGGGCTGCCGGCCCGCCTGGTTCGGGCCGATCGTTACACCACGCGCGAGCTCAAGGACGAACAGCTGCTTTATGTCGTGATCAGCACTCAGGGAGACGGAGAGGCCCCAGATGACGCTATTGGTTTCGTGGAGTTCCTGAGCGGCCGTCGCGCGCCGAAACTGCCGTCGCTCCACTACGCCGTACTGGGTCTGGGTGACTCGAGCTACCCGGACTTCTGCGGCATTGCACGTCGGATTGACGAACGCCTGGCAGAATTGGGTGCCACACGAGTTCACGATCTGGGTACGGCAGACCTCGATGTCGAGACCATCGCCAAGCCCTGGAGCCAGAAGGCATTGGAGCAAGCGCGCTCAGTTCTTCAACAGAACGAGCAACAACAGCCCAGTGCAAGCATTACGCCCTTGCATCCCAAGACAGGTCGGTTTTCACGCGAAGCTCCGTTCGAAGCAGAATTGTTGCTGAATCAGCCCATCACTGCACCGGGCAGCGACAAGGATATTCGCCATATTGAACTTTCTCTCGAAGACAGCCAGCTCAGCTATCAACCCGGCGACGCGCTGGGAATCTGGCCAGTCCAATCTGAAGCTCTCGTCGCCGAGGTTTTGCAACAGCTCGGCCTTGACGGCGAGAAGTCTGTCAGCGTCAATGATGCGGAGCACCCACTCAAGGATTGGCTGGGGTTACATCGCGAGCTTACGCAACTGACGCGCCCGTTTCTGCAAGCTCACGCCGAGCGCGCAGAAAGTGCGGAGCTTTCTCAATTGCTGCAACCGGACCAGTCAGAGGCGTTCCGAGAACTGGTTTCGACTCATCAATTGGTGGACGTGTTACGCAAGTACCCGGCGTCTTGGAGTGCTGAAGAACTGGTCCAGGCCTTGCGCCCGCTGGCCCCAAGGCTTTATTCCATCGCTTCAAGTCAGTCGGTGGTGGAAGACGAAGTACACCTTACAGTTGCCAACGTCGACTACGAATTCGAAGGCTACAGACGTAGCGGCGCGGCGTCTGGCTTTCTAAGCCGTACCGCCGAAGGTGAGCGTGTTCGCGTGTTTATTGAAGAAAACACTCGCTTCCGCCTGCCGGTCGATACCAGTCGCGATGTGATCATGATCGGACCCGGTACAGGCGTCGCACCCTTCCGCGCGTTTGTGCAAGAGCGCGCCATTCAAGGAAGCAAGGGACGCAATTGGCTCTTCTTTGGCAACCCGCATTTCGACGCGGACTTTCTGTACCAAACCGAATGGCAGGCCGCTCTGCGCGATGGACAATTGGATCGACTGGATCTGGCGTTCTCTCGCGATCAGGAAAAAAAGATATACGTGCAGGATCGTATGCTCGAGCAAGCTTCGGAACTATTCGCATGGATCCAGGCCGGTGCCCACGTTTATGTCTGCGGCGACGCAAACCGAATGGCCAAGGACGTTCACGCCACCCTGCTGCGCATCGCGCAACAAGAAGGTGGGCTGGACCCGGTCCAGTCCAAGCACTGGCTAGATGAGCTTGCCGCCCAGGGGCGCTATGCCCGCGATGTGTATTGAAATTCAGGAACAGCATGACCACCCCGCTTTCGCATTTGGAACAAATCAAGGTAAACAGCCGCTACCTGCGCGGCACCATTGAGGAAGGTCTTAACGACCCGATAACCGGCGCCATCAGTGACGATGACAACAAGCTGTTGAAGTTCCACGGCAGTTATCAGCAGGATGATCGCGATGTGCGTGACGAACGCCGCAAGCGCAAACTTGAGCCCGCATATTCGTTTATGATCCGCGCTCGCCTGCCGGGCGGCGTAGTGACTCCCAAACAATGGCTGGAATTGGATCAGGTTGCGACCACGTGGGCGACGAGGGGCCTGCGCATTACTACGAGGCAGACCTTTCAGTGGCATGGCGTGGTCAAGCGGAACCTGAAAGCCACCATGCAGGCAATCAACTCCGCAATGACGACGACATTGGCCGCCTGCGGAGACGTCAATCGTCAAGTCGTAGGCGCTGTCAACCCCCACCTTTCCAGTCAGCATCGTCTGGTTCACGAGTGGGCGCAAAAACTGTCCGACCATTTTCTGCCTCGCACTGGGGCATATCACGAGATTTGGCTGGGCGGAGAGAAGATCACCCCCGACCAGGATGAAGAACCCCTTTACGGAACAACCTATCTTCCACGAAAGTTCAAGATGGGCGTTACCATTCCACCCCTCAATGATGTCGATGTATTCGCGCAGGATCTGGGGCTCATCGCAATCATTGAGAATGGAGAGCTACAGGGTTTCAATGTTGCAATTGGCGGAGGCATGGGAGCCACCCACGGTGACTCAAGCACGTACCCGCGGCTGGGCAGCGTCATCGGCTTCGTAACGCCCGATAGACTGATTGCCACGGCGGAAGGAGTTGTCACACTGCAGCGCGATCACGGCAATCGGGTCGAGCGGCAGTATGCACGACTCAAATACACGCTGGACCACCTGGGTCTCGAATGGTTTAAATCAGAACTCGAGGCGCGCATCGGATTTCAACTGGAACCTGTGCGCCCTTACCACTTCGACAACAATGGCGACCACTATGGCTGGATCCAGGGCGAGGATGGCAAGTGGCACCTGGGCTTGTACATTGAGGCCGGCCGACTGTGGGACGAAAACGGATTGCAGCTGTTGACCGGCATGCGCGAAATTGCCCGAATTCACAAGGGCGAATTTCATCTTACATGCAACCAGAACCTGGTCATCGTCAACGTCGACGAAAAGGACAAGGCCCGGATCGACCAGCTCGTAAGCCAGTACAGCTTGAACGGCTACGAGAATCAAAGCGGCATACGACGTCACAGCATTGCTTGCGTTGCACTGCCCACCTGCGGGCTGGCCATGGCGGAAAGTGAGCGCTACGCGCCCGTGCTGCTACCCAAGCTCGAGGCCTTGCTGGAGCAACATGGACTCAAGGACGCTCCGATTCTACTGAGACTTTCTGGCTGCCCGAATGGATGCTCTCGCCCTTACCTGGGAGAGATCGCCCTAGTTGGTCGTGCACTCGGCCGCTACGACCTGCGTCTGGCCGCCGATTTCACCGGCCAGCGGCTCAACACCTTGTATCGCGAGAACATTACTGAGCCGGAAATCCTCTCTGCCCTGGACGCGCTTTTTGCGTCCTACGCAGCCGAACGTCGTCCGAACGAGTACTTCGGGGATTTTCTGATACGCAGCAAGGTGATTCCTGAACCTGAGCGACACTTGATACCTATTGTTCTTGAATCGACCCAGGCTTAGGACCGGACATGAATCTCTTTCCAATTTTCACGAGTTTGAAAGGACGCCGCATTCTCGTGGTCGGGGGAGGCGCCGTAGCCGAGCGCAAGACCCGCAGTCTCCTGGCCGCCGGAGCGGATGTAGTGGTAGGCGCAAGCAGGTTCAGTCAGGGGCTTCTTAAGCTGGCCGCCGAAGCGCGCGTCGAAATTCTTCAGGATAATTTCAACCCCGAATGGCTGGACAAGGTATGGCTGGTTGTCGCGGCAACTGACGATCGCGAACTGAATCGCCTCATCGCGCAATTGGCCGAGCAGAAACGGATGTTCATCAACGTCGTGGACGACCCCGAACTTTCCACGTTCCAGGTTCCCTCAATCGTCGATCGATCACCATTGATCATCGCCATTTCGTCTTCGGGTGCGGCGCCGGTTCTGGCGCGCCGGGTGCGTGAACGAATCGAATCGCTTTTTGACCACTCCTGGGGAGCCCTTGCCCAGCTGGCGGCCCGCCATCGCTCCGCCATACGCAGCTTGCGACCGGGCTTGCAACGTCGTCGTGAATTCTACGATTGGCTGTTGGACGGTCCGGTGGCGTCAAAGCTAAGAGCAAAACGAACAGATGACGCCGAACACGCGCTGCTGCGGGAGTTGTCCCGGCCCGAGCAGGCTCCCGTGGGCGAAGTATTGCTCGTAGGCGCCGGCCCCGGCGATCCGGGCTTGTTGACGCTGAAGGCCTTGCGTGCGTTGAACGAGGCCGACGTCATCTTGTACGACAGGCTCGTCAGTGACGAAGTTCTGGATTTGGCGCGTCGCGATGCTGAACGGATATTTGTGGGAAAAACACCAGGTGAAGATCACCACGCGACGCAAAAACGCATCCACGAACTGATGGTGCGCCATGCCAAAGAAGGCCAGCGCGTCGTGCGCCTGAAAGGGGGTGATGCTTTCGTATTTGGCCGTGGAGGCGAAGAACTCGAGCACCTGGTTGCCAACGGCATTTCCTTCCAGGTCGTGCCCGGCCTGACTGCCGGACTGGCATGCACGGCCTATGCAGGGATACCGCTGACTCACCGCGAACACGCGCACTCCGTGCGCTTCCTTACCGCTCATAGCGCCAACCAATCTGATCTGGATTGGAAATCTCTGGCTCAGCCGGGGCAAACACTGGTTTTCTACATGGGAGTGAGCCAAATTCAAGATCTGCAGTCACAGCTGCTGAAACACGGTCGGGCTGCCAACACCCCATTTGCAATCATTGAAAATGGCACGCGGCCCCAGCAACGTGTATTGACCGGCCGATTGTCAGAGCTGGCTGGTCTAGCGACGTATCATGGCTTTGTCGCGCCATCGCTATTGGTGGTTGGCGAGGTTGCAGCACTCGGAATTGACCTAAGCTGGTATGGTATGCATATCAACCATCTTGAGTCTCCTGACCATGACATCCAGTTCCGACGCCTCGAAGAACGATCCGCGCCAGTCGCCCACGCCTGATCTGGGAAACGATGTGTTGCGCGCCTTGCTGGGCCTATGGCAAGCCGCGTTCGATAACCACGACGCCGAGGCCGTTGCCGCCCTGTTCGCCTCCGATGTCCTCTTTCAGGGACTCACTCCTCCGCTCCGATCCGGGCGCGAAGCGGTGCTCGACTATTACCGGAATGTCCCGCCGGGCACCACCGTACTCATCGAAAATATCGAAGCCATTTGCTTGACGCCCGAGGTGGTATCCGGTCACGCCAAAGTCACCTTCATTGAGGCTGAACGTCGCCAACGGCCGGTGTGCCTTTCCATCACGGCTCAAAATATGAATGGACAGTGGCTGATCAAAAGCTACCATGCGTCAGGCACGGTCTGATGGTGCCCTGGACGCCTACAAGAAAGCCGCCTGCCAGTAGTCGAAGACAAATCACGACCGCTTGAGCTGCAACGCCAGGTGCAGATCGTTGCCGGGCTCACGATTGTCTTGGGCACGATATTGGGCGCATGGGTACCCCGGTGGTGGCTGCTATTGTCCGGCTTCGTCGGTCTCGGTTTGAAATTTGCCGGTGTATCAGGTTTCCGCGGCCTTGCCCAAGTCTTGCTGAAAATGCCATGGAATCTGTAGGCACTCCAAGCCCTATAACAAAACCCCATAAAAATCGGCGCCTGACGGCGCCGATTTTTGTTGTCCTGCATGAATGACAAGGAAGATGATTAAAGCACTAACTACATGTTCTCGGCCAGCACGTTAATAATGCGCTTGGCAGTGTCGGACTGATCCAGCTGGCCGGCCTGATCCAGTACGCTGACCACCGTGCTGCCACCCTGATCGGCGACATGAATGCGATACACCTGGGCTTCAGCCGTACCCTTGCTGCCGAACAAACGCCCGATAAAGTTAGGCTGTTCGATCTTACGACCCGTGTCGGTGTCGAGATAGCGCACGAAATAATCACCGGCAGAACGGTCGCGGTCGTCAACAGAGAAGCCTGCACTGTCGATCGCCACACCCACACGACGCCACGCACGGTCGAACGACTCGTTAAGCGTCAGGGAAGCCTGGTCTTGGGCTGGGCGCTGAACCTGGACACGATTGGGATCAGCCTCGGCCTGGGTCACCATTTGACGGGCACGTTCGATATCGGTACCCAGGAAGACCATCAGGCGAGCCAGCATGGCCGCATTCAGACCCGGATCTTCTTTACCTTCGATCCATTTGAAGCCGGTATTGTCAGCCGTGGGAGTCTCGATCATCTGATCGTGACTGATATAAATTTCGGTACGGCCATTGACACGCTCCAGACGCGTGCGGAAACGCTCGCGTTCGCCGCTATCGAAAACAGAATCCAGAATGCTGCCCAGCGCGCTCTTGATCCAGCCCTCGGGCACCTTGGCCCGATTCTCGGCCCAATCCGTTTCGATCAGGCCCGCACGGGGATTCTGCGAGTAGATCGTGAAGCCCTGTTCGCCCCAGAAATCCAGGACGCGCGGGTAAACATCTTCGGCAGCCTGATCAACCACCAGCCAACGAAGATTACCATCGCGCACCACGCGAACCTGATCACTGGTAGGCAGCACGTTGCTGGACGCACCCGCAGCCTGTTGCTGCTGCACGTTCTGCGCATACTGGCTAAAGGTCGTCGTGCCTTCAGGAGCCCGGTAATGAGCATTGCTGCCGGCTTGGGTAAGATCGGGCGGGATGGCCAGTGGATTACCGGCACTAGGTGCTGTGCTGCGATAATCCACAGACTCTTCCTTGCCAGTCAGTTGGTTCCAGGTAGAACAACCCGACAGCAGCACCAGACCCAGGCCTGCGACCAAGGCGGCATAGCGTTTGTTTCTATGCATATTCAACATGTTTAAATTAAGCCCACGTTTTTCAACGAGCGACGCACAAGATCGTGATACTGCTCGTCCAGGGGGGTTAAGGGTAAGCGATAACCCAGCGAAGACAGTCCCATTTCGGCGACTGCCCACTTGACGGGAATCGGGTTGGATTCAACAAACAATGTCTTGTTGAGCTCAGACAGTTGACCATTTAGTTCGCGCACCCGCCGCACGTCACCGACCAATGCTGCGGCGCATAGTTCGTGCATCAAGCGCGGCGCCACGTTGGCCGTCACCGAGATATTACCGCTGCCACCCAACAGAATAAGGGCGGCCGCGGTGGGGTCGTCGCCACTGAAGACCTGGAATGACGCCGGCTTCTGATGCATCAGACTGCCCAGCCGCCCGATGTCTCCGGTCGCATCCTTGAGCCCGATAATGCCCGGCACCTGAGCCAGACGAAGTATCGTTTCGTTAGACAGATTTGCCACCGTTCGGCCGGGCACGTTGTACAACATGACAGGCAGATCCACGGCTTCGGCGGATGTCTTGAAATGTTGATACATGCCCTCTTGAGTCGGTTTGTTGTAGTACGGCACCACCGACAAACCGGCTTGCGCCCCGACGTCCTTCGCATACTGCGAAAGTTCGATGGCCTCTTCGGTGGAGTTGCCACCAACGCCAGCTATGACAGGAACGCGACCTGCAGAATGTTCCACTGCCACTCGAATGAGTTCGGCATGCTCTTCCATGCTGACTGTTGGCGACTCGCCAGTCGTACCTACCACCACCAGGCCATCCGTGCCTTCTTTGACATGCCAGTCGATCAACTTTCGATATGCATCAAAGTCCAGGCTTCCGTCAGGATGCATTGGGGTAATCAGGGCAACCATACTGCCCTGAAACGTAGGTGTAGCGTTGTCTGTGCTGGCCATGATGAAAAAGCTCCGGGACGACCGTTGGGAGCGAACCGTCTGAATAAACTATAACGTGCAAGTTTACCGGATAATCCGCCCCGGCATATTGCCCCGCCAAGGCGATTTTTACAAGAACCAAGTGACTATGGCCTGCCCGAACGTCAGCAAGGGCTTGAGCAGCATCCACAAGACACCCGTCAGCATCAGAACGATCAGGATCATCAGACCGTAAGGCTCAAGTTTGGCGTACTTCCAGGCCAGATGAGACGGAAGCAGGCTGAACACGATTCGGCCTCCGTCCAAAGGCGGCAATGGAAACAGATTCAGCGCCATCAGGACCAGATTGATCTGGATACCTGCGAATGCCATCAAAACCCAAAAATCCTGGGGAGAGGCGCCGTTGACGATAAGCAGCCGCAAGGAGACCGCCCACAATATTGCCATGACCAGATTCGATGCCGGCCCGGCGAGCGCCACCCACAACATGTCCTTCTTGGGATTGCGCAGGCGTCCCCAGTCAACCGGGACGGGCTTCGCCCACCCAAACAGCAAGCCGGCTCCCCCCAGCAACTTAGTACTGAATAAAAGGAACAAAGGAACAGCGATTGTTCCAACAGGATCAATGTGTCTCACCGGATTCAGGCTGATGCGTCCCGCCTCATAGGCGGTAGGGTCGCCGAACATACGGGCCACATAGCCATGCGCCGCTTCGTGCAATGTAATTCCGAACAAAACTGGCAAGGCGTAGACCGCAATGGTTTGAATCAGAGAATCCATGGATGGGCAGAAGAGTGCCGGGCGGGCACGCCCAGCACCGATTTAAGAGTTGAATAAGTGATTGTACGACTGCAGGCCTGAAGGTCAGTCGAGACCTAGTTCGGCAGGGTCGCCTCCGCCGCGACGGACGACCTCGGGTTCGTTGCCGCTGAGATCAATGACAGTAGTCGGAGTTAGTGGGCAGGCACCGCCGTCAATGACCGCAGCTAACTGATGACCGTAGCGGTCAAAAATCTGCTGGGCGTCGTTAAGAGGATCGCTTTCCCCTTCGGGGATGAGCGTTGTCGAGATGAGCGGAGAAGCCGCGGCTTCGAGAAGATCAAGAGTGACCTTATGGTTGGGCACGCGAATACCGATGGTCTTGCGTGACGGGTGCGAAACACGGCGCGGCACTTCACGCGTGGCTTCGAGGATAAAAGTCCACGGACCAGGAGTTGCCAACTTCAGAAATCGATATTGACGGTTGTCAACCTTGGCGAAATGACCGATTTCGGCGAGATCGCGGCACAACAGGGTCAGATGGTGGCGCTCGTCAAGACCCCGCAGACGACGCAGGGCATCAGCGGCACTTTTATCGTCGAGTCGAGCGACGACTGCATAGCTGGAATCGGTCGGAACCGCGACGAGGCCGCCTTCGGCAAGCAACTGACCCGCTTGCTTCAATAGGCGGGACTGGGGATTCTGCGGGTGAACGACAAAGAATTGAGCCATGAAACGTATCCTATCATTCCGGGTGGTTGACAACGTACTCAGGCTGCGGTCAGCACAGCACACGGCAGGTCGGCTAAAAGTTGCTCCACTTTTAGTGTCGTGCCCGCCTCCAGGTGGTGGAGTCTGCCCGAGAAGATGTCCCGATATACACCGCCACTGTCGGCAGACACCATAATACCGGTGTCTTTCCAACAAGTCATATTAATGTGGGGTACCGCGTCCTCTGAAGACGCTATCGATTGTGCACACAACCTGGGGACCACCACCAAGACCCGCCCCTCGGAGTGCCGCCTGTAAAAGGCGATGAGGTGGTCACGCGAGGAACCAATAGGCTGCAAAGGTTCGTAGTCACCCTCCGAAAATACAACCGGATATGAGGCCCGCACATCGAGCAAGCGATGCAATATGGCTTGCTTGATCCGGCCGTCTCGCCAGTGGGGCAATAAAGCATCGAGACTCGACGTACTGTCGAACGAACTCAGGGACAGCTCGCGCGCGGAATAATCGACGGGCCTCCGGTTATCAGGGTCGACCAAGCTGAAATCCCACCATTCCGTCCCCTGATACAGGTCGGGTACGCCCGGAACGGTCAAGCGCAGTACGAGTTGTGCCAGACTGTTCACTGCTCCTGCCGGCGCAAGACCGCGCGCGAAATCTTGAAGCGAAGCCGCCAAACCCAAATCACAATCGTGCTGTGCCACAGCGCTCGAGTTGATCGGGCCATCAATGTTTTCGCCCAGAAGTTGGGCAGCACTGCTGGGCCAGCCCAAAAGTTGGAATATGTATTGCGCGCTCAATTGCTCATGCTGAATATTGGGTTCAAACCAACTGGAGCTGACTTTCGCTTCGCGCAAGGCCTTGCGCTGCCACTGCGCAACTCGCAAGCCGAAATCCGCCATGGCGTGTGCGTCCCGCCGGTCGAGATCGAGGGGCCATGCGCCAATGATGCTCTGCCACACCATATACCGCTCTGATCGCGGAATTGCATTATCAAACTCGGCCACAGACCACTCTTCCCACTTGACACACGCATGCCGCCAATCATCCACCCGTTCGCTCAGGACCGCCAGACGTGCGCGGGCATCCTCACCGCGTTTATGGTCATGACTGGCCGTGGCTAACAACGCATCGCGCAGCCCGGCGCTGCGTTCTACGCTACGCTCATGAAACTCATTCACTGTCTGCGCGAAATTCGATGGTTCCGACCCCACTTCATTGCGCGACAAGAGTGCACCGTATCGATAAAAAACGGTGTCTTCTAGCGATTTGGCGGCCAGGGGCGGCGTCAATTGTTCAAAGCGCCGTACAGCAAGGCGCCGTGCCAGGACTTCCTCCGGCGTATTACCAAGTTTTCTCGAGGCAGAGCCGCTTCCCGTACTGCCTTGCAGCAACCAGTCAACGATCAGGTCCAGTAGTTTCCGATCGGATTCGGATCCTTGCAAATGCCGTCGAGCACGCGCCTGAGCGTGCCTGATAACGGATTCATCCTGGTCCGCCGCCGTGCCCCCTTCTATATAGCTGCGATAGACCGGAAAGGCCGCCAGAAACGCCTCCATGACTTGGTCAATGCCCTCCAAGCTTTGCTCACTGGTCCCCGCGGCCTGGAGGACTTCGCTGATACGGCGCGTCAATACCCTGCGCTCCGCCACAAAATGACGACGCAACATCAACAGCCTGGCATCATTCACATACCCTTCCGGTCCATCCGGACACTGGGAAACCTCTTCCCACAATGTGGCCAGGCGTCTGCCGCCTTCGGCGCTATGCAGGACTGCCGCCACCTGATCCATGAAGTCGTAACCTGTGGTGCCTGAAACGCGGAAGCGTTCGTCCAGGGCTTCATCCGGAGCAAGGATCTTCTCGACCACCACCCAGGGATTGGCTATCTCCGGTCGCCTCAGTCGCATGGCATCATGAAGTCTTTCGCAATATTGCAGTGGCTGCGCGAGGCCGTCTACGTGATCGATGCGCAAACCGTCAATCAGACCCTCTTCATACAAACGTAGCGGAAGCTGGTGTACGGAATCAAAGACGTCTGAATCCTCGACGCGTACACCTATAAGACCTGAAATCTCAAAAAAACGGCGCCAGTTGATTCGGGTGGCGGCGTCATGCCAGTGACTCAAACTGTAGTTTTGCTTAAGTAGCAAGTCATGCAGGCGCCGCTGTCCGCCGGCCGACTTCGGATCATGTTGAGCTATGAGTGAAGCAGGGTCGGACGACAGGTCGGAAAGGCTGGCAGGAGCAACCGGATACAGGGCCCCAGCAATCTCGACTTGAAACTGGCCGGTTGACTCTTCGTGATTCAATCTCACGTCGCCGCTGGCCAAGGCCGTCTCGAGATCTGTACCAAGAAACGGGGCAAGCACCTTACCATGCAAGGCAGTGTCTGCAGGAAGCCAGTCGATGTCAAACCATCTTGCATGCTTGCTTTTAAGGCCGTGGGTCAGAACGTCCCACCACCATTCGTTTCGGGGATGGGTTGCCATGTGATTGGGCACGATATCCAGCAAAATGCCCATCCCATTTTCTCGTAACGCAGTCGCCAGTCGTTCGAACGCGGCTTCACCCCCCAGTTCGGGATTCACTCGAGTGGGGTCGATTACATCGTATCCATGCGTTGATCCCGGTACGGCACATGAGATTGGCGACAGATAGAAATGCGTGACGCCCAATGCGCTGAAATAAGGGATGCATTCCCGCGCATGATCCAACGTGAAGCCGGAATGTAGTTGTAACCGTACTGTCGCGCGTGCTCTCATTTCCGTCCCCTGCCCCGCCGAATCGCTCGAATGGACTTTATGACTATGTCGTTGTCGAACAGGCTACTGACGTCCACTGGCAGGCGTCGCAGCCAATTGGGATGCCCCCCCTCGACATCCGTGCCGGGCATATTGGGTTGGTCCGGCAAAGACATCAGGTCTTCGATGGGAAAGACGCAAAGCGGAGCCGGCGACGCGGCCACCCATTCCAACACTTGCGGTACTGGCGGGGTGTCGCCGACCTGAGTCACGCGCGCCGAAGACGACATGGCTTGTATTAGCAACTGCTTGTCCTTCTCGCGGTCGGCACGCGCCGCGTCCAAGCCCTGGTCGTCCAATTGACCAAGCCGACGTCGCCAGTCAAGGTCCGTCCCCGTCCACCATCCCGCCACCGTGGGCAGGTCATGTGTCGTCGTGGTCGACATCGAGTCTTCCGACCAGCGTGATGGCGCTATGAATCGACCCGGTGCTTCGGCCTCCCGCTCAAACCACAGGACACTCGTGCCAAACAAGCCTTTCGCACTCAGCAACTCGTTGAACCCGGCCGGAACTGTACCCAGGTTCTCGCCCACCACAATGGCCTGACGTCGATACGATTCCAACGCCACCAGGCGAAGCATGTCTTCAAGCGGGTAATGCAGGAATGCACCCTGCGACGCCGGCATCCCTTTGGGCACCAACCACATTCGCGCCAGACCCAGGACGTGGTCAATTCGCACCCCACCGGCATGTTGCAGAGCTCGGCGCAACATATCCAAAAATGGCTGGAAACCTTTTTGCTGCAAGGCACGCGGTGAAAAAGCTGTCAGACCCCACTCCTGTCCCTCGGGGTGATATAGATCCGGGGCTGCCCCTACGGTAGCTCCGCCCAAAATATCGTGAGGTGCGGACCAGGCCTGGCTGCCCCGCGCGTCTGTCCCTATAGCCAAGTCAGAGATCAAGCCTACCTTCATCCCCGACCCCAGGGCTGCCTCCTGCGCCTTACGCATTCCCTCGTTCGCCAGCCACTGCAAGAAAGCGTGAAAACGCACTTCGGAGGCCGATTGCCGCGCAAACGCAAGCGCCGCAGCGGAATCGGGCTCTTGCATGGGCGCAGGCCAGTCCTGCCAGCCGTGCGCGGGGCCGAGCGAACTGGCGTAGTGGCCGTGAAGTGCTTCATATAGGCAATGGCGTTGCAAGGCTTCCGCGCCTGCGATTCGATAAGCTTCGAAGGAACGCCAGTCTGATTCAAGCGCCCGCGACTCAAGCAGCTTGAATAACGATCTCGCAATACGTAATCGCGCCGTCTGGACCTCAGGCCAATCGATCAGGTCGGTGTGTGACGCCTGGGATGTCAGTTGCCTGACTGCATGGTTCCGTTCAACTCCCGGCATCGAATCCAGAGCGGACAGAAGGGCATCGTCACCCAAAGCATGAACATCAATGTACGCAACGTTGAAGAACAGCCTGCTAGACGGGGCATAGGGGCTGTAGCGTGCCGGATCGGCGGCGTACAGGGCATGCACTGGGCTTATCGCCAGGGCTGAAGCGCCACGTCGACCCGCCTGCGCGGCCAGCGTCGCCAGGGCTCCATAATCTCCGGCCTCCTGAGCTACGTTTAGAACTGGATGCATCGGGCCGCAGGGCTTTCCTCGCAGACTGTAAACCTGTGCTGCAACCCCCCAGTACGCGCCCAGAGGCAACCGGAAGCACTGCGCGGGCGCAACGGCCAACACGATTTCAGCTTTACCGACACGCAGCAGGTGGTAACCGACCTCATCCACCGGGGCAATGCTCACCATTCCCTTCCCAACAAGCTGCGTCTGCCCCTCACGATCGTCGCGTCCGGATTCGAACTCCAGGTGATAGCGTGCAGGAGCGTCACCCGCAAACACAATCGGTTCGCCCGCCTCAACCACAAGCATCTTGCCGCCAAGATGAGAGTTCTCTTCCCGAAGCCGCCGCAAACTGCATTCCAACTGGGCAGCGCTGCCACACTCGAGTCCCATCGCGTCAATGAGCGCGAGGAGCGTTTCATCTGAGACTTCTCGATCGCGGCCGTGTACGTCCTGCCAACTTGGGGCTAGCCCGACGGCAACTGCCAAGCGGTGCAACGGCGATCCGGGGGCGTCAGGCATGATCACCTTCCTCTTGCGGTTCGAGCGCCACAATCACGCTACGGCCTGGCAAAACCCCTGCGCCGCCCAGCATTTCTTCGGGTTCGGGGCCGGGACCCGCAAAAAGCACAATGCTCGCATCAAGGGTGGCCAACGAAGCACAAGGGCAGGCCGTAGAACCGAGATTGCAGTACACAGTGAGCGTGGCTCCATCTCTCATTTTCCAAGCTGCCTTTACAGCGGCCTCGCCCAGAACCTCGGCACCCACACTGCGCGCACCGGAAAGACGAGGAACAATGTGCTGGCTCCGTAAGGCCAATAATTGCCGGTACCATTGCCGCCATTCGTTGGCATGTTGACTATCCGCCTCGGGCACCCGGGATTGCTCCCACGTTCCCTCGTCGTTAGGATCGGGAATGGCAGAGCGGGCTTCGGGGTCGGCGAATGCCGGAAAAGTGGCGAACTCCTTCCGACGCCCTTCGCGCACGGCATCGGCAAGTTCCGGCTGTGTGTGGCTAGTGAAGTACAGGAATGGAGTCACCGTACCCAGTTCTTCGCCCATGAAGATGAGTGGGATCTGCGGAGTCAATAATTGAAGTGCAACCGCGGCACGCAACGCGTCGGGAGCGACACCTAGAGCTGCCAGACGTTCTCCCATTGCCCTGTTGCCGGTTTGATCGTGATTCTGGAGAAAGAACACAAAACGGTCGGTTGGAAGGTCAGCGCTAGGTTCTCCCCGGATGCGCCCGGGTTTGAGTGGATCTTCCTGCCCTTGGAACACGAACCCTTCGGACAGCGCTCGCGCGAGCATTTGCGTGGCATCCTTTGCATACGACGCGTAGTAACCGGAATCTTCACGCGTCAGCAAATGGTGGACAACGTGATGCGCATCGTCATTCCATTGAGCGTCGAAAGCCTGACGCAGCAATCCTGCGGCATTGTCATCGTTCTCAAGGACCAGATGGACATGCCGCTCCGGTCCAAACTGACTGCGCACAAAGTCAGCCATCTCCGGCAGCCAGGTCTTATCGCTGATCGCATGCACCGCGTCAAGTCGCAAGCCGTCGAAACGGTATTCGCGCAGCCAGTAAAGCGCGTTCTCGGCAAAGAATCGCCGTACGGCATCACGACGAAAGTCAATGGCTGGTCCCCAAGGGGTGTCAAGATCGCTCCGAAAGAACTCCGGCGCATAACTGGGCAAATAATTGCCATCGGGCCCAAAGTGGTTGTACACCACATCCAAAAAAACCATTAGCCCGAGGCCGTGCGCGGTGTCAATAAGGGACCGTAACTCGTCTGGAGTACCGTAGGCCCTGTCTGGCGCGTAAGGCAGCACCCCGTCGTAACCCCAATTCCTGGGCCCCGGAAAATCAGCGATAGGCATGAGTTCAATGGCAGTCACCCCTAGCTTCTGCAGTTCGGGCAGCCGCTGTTGGACTCCTTTAAAGCCCCCATATAAACCGCAATGCAGTTCATACAATATCGCTTCTGACCAGGGGCGTCCTTTCCAATGCGCGTTGGTCCAGGTGTAGTGCTGCAGATCGCACACGACGCTCGCGTCGTGCACATCGCCATCCTGCAATCGGGAAGCCGGGTCCGGCACCAGCGTACCGTCAGGCAGACCGTAGCGATATCGCGTGCCTGTAGGCACCGGCAACACCAGCTCATGGAAGCCATTGTCCAGCTTTCGCATGCGCTGCGGAGTGTTTCCCTCGAGTACCAGGGACACAGCATCCAAGCCGGGAGCCCAGAATCGAAAGCGTGTTTCAGAGCCGAGGACAGGGACTGCTCCAAAGCTATACAGATCTCTGGAATCTGGGGTTGAGGTGCGCCGCGACATCGAAGTCAACTCTCTGAGTTGGCCAACAGCACCAAACCGTGTGCGCCGACCTTGAGCTGCCCGCCATCCACTTCACCACGAGGCAGTGTTTCGGAGGCGGAATCGAGGCGGCGGAACCACCTGCACGGAAGGGCCGGCAATACAAAGGTAATGTCCTCGTTGGCTCCGTTAAGAAGTAAGAGGGTCACGTCCAGCTGCTCGCCCACGCGCACGGCCCGCTGAAAACCCAACACCCTTCCCTCTGCGAACGCCCAGGCTTCATCGCTCATTTCGCTACCGTCGATGTCATACCACGCTGCACCTTTTATCCCCGGGGCAAGTTCCACGGAGTCGTCGCCGAAACGACTTCGACGCAAGGAAGGATGCGCGCGACGCAGTGCCCTGGCACGAGCAACCCAGCCGATTAAAGCTTGGCCGTGCTTTTCGGAGGCATGTTTCCAGTCCAGCCATGCCAGCTCGTTGTCTTGGCAGTACGCGTTGTTGTTGCCATTTTGACTATTGGCGAATTCATCGCCTGCCAGCAACATTGGCGTTCCGTCAGACACCAGAAGCGTTGCCAGCAGCGAGCGAAGAACGGTATCTCGAACTTTGTTGATGGCTTTATCGTTGGTCGGGCCTTCGGCCCCCCAATTGGAGCTGTAGTTCTCGCCGTGCCCGTCGCCATTTTCATCGCCATTGGCTTCGTTATGCTTTTCGTTATAGCTCACGACGTCAGCGGCCGTGAAACCGTCATGGGACGCCACGAAGTTCACGGAGGCCCATCGACGGCGGTGCCGACTATCAAACAAACCAGGACTACCCGTTAACGCGGAAGCCATCTCGCCGCGCTGCTCAGCGTCGCCGCGCCAAAAGCGCCGGAGCGTATCGCGATATCGGTCGTTCCACTCTGCGAAGCCGGGCGGATGATTCCCCAACTGATAGCCATCAGGCCCTATATCCCACGGCTCGGATATCAGTTTCTTGCGCGACAGGACGGGATCTTGAAGTATGGCGTCGAAAAATCCGGAGCCGGGGTCAAAGCCCGTCCCTTCCCGGCCAAGCGTCACCCCCAAGTCAAAGCGAAAACCATCGACACGATAGCTTTGCGCCCAATGTCTGAGCGAGTCCATGACCATCTGCAAAACTCTCGGGTGCGATAAGTTGACTGTATTGCCGCAGCCCGTATCGTTGATGTAATAGCGCTCCTCACCCGGAATCAAACGATAATAGCTGGCGTTGTCCAGTCCTCGCCAGGACAGGGTCGGGCCCAGCTCGTTGCCTTCAGCCGTATGGTTATAGACGACATCCAGAATTACTTCTATGCCTGCCGAATGCAACCTGCGTATGGCCATCCGCAAGGCATTGGCTCCTCGCATGGTGAGATAACGAGGCTCGGGGGCGAAGTACGCCAGCGTGTTGTAGCCCCAATAATTTCGAAGCCCTCGTTCCACAAGAAAGTGGTCGTCAAGTGCCGCATGAACCGGCAGAAGTTCCAAGCTCGTGACGCCCAGCTTCAACAGGTGGTCGATGAAAGCGGGATGCGCCAGGGCGTCCACCGTACCTCGCCAGTTGGCGCGAATATCTTCGCGCATCATCGATACACCCTTGATGTGGGCCTCGTAAAGCAGAGTGTCTTCCCAGGGAATGGCAGGAGGTTCGTCATCACCCCAATTGAAATTATCTTCAGTGACAACAGCCTTGGGCACCCAGGCAGCACTATCGCGTCGGTCTTGGCTAAGATCCATGCGGGAATGACCAACCCGATAGCCGAACAGTGCATCGGACCAACGCAACGACCCCATTAACTGCTTTGCATAGGGATCCAACAATAGCTTCTGGGGATTGAATCGATGTCCGCGCGCCGGGTCGTAGGGGCCGTGCGCGCGATACCCATACACTAGCCCGGGCTGAGCATCCGGCAAGTAGCCATGCCATACCTCGTCGGTGCATTCGGGCAACGGAAAACGCTTGAGTTCCTTTCGGCCCCGCTCATCAAACACGCACAAATCAATACGCGTTGCGTTGGCCGAGAACACGGCAAAGTTCACGCCCAGTCCATCACTCGTCGCCCCAAGTGGATATGGTAACCCCGGCTGCAGCCTGTCTATATTCAGTTCACTCATGGTTTGATTCCTCAGGCACGAATAACACTGCACCCAAAGGCGGCAGCGCTAAGGACAGACATTGGGGATAACCGTGGGCAGGCACGTCGCGCGTGAGCGCTTCGCCGCCATTTCCCACATTGCTACCCCCGTAGATGGCTGCGTCCGTATTTAAAATTTCACGCCACCGACCGGCCCTTGAGACCCCAACGTGATAGTTGTATCGTGGTACTGGAGTCAGGTTGCAGACAACCAGCATCCGATCGGAACCGGTACGCCTTTCGAAGGCGAAAACGCTGTTGCTGCGGTCGTCTCCGATCACCCAGGCAAAGCCTTCTGGGTCATCGTCGCCCGCATGAAGAGCCCGTATCCGAACATAAACTGCATTCAGGTCGCGCACCAAGTGCAGTACACCCGCATGCAAGGGATTGCCAAGGACATCCCACTGCAGAAAGCCGTCGTGGTTCCATTCGGCATGCTGGGCCAGCTCGCTTCCCATGAACAGCAACTTGCGACCCGGATGCGCCCACATGAAGGCATAGTAGGCGCGCAAGTTGGCCATTCGCTGCCAGTGGTCACCCGGCATCTTTCCCACCAGCGAGCCTTTTCCATGCACGACCTCATCGTGGGAGAGCGGCAATACGAATCGCTCAGACCACGCGTACACCGTGCTGAAAGTCATTTCGTCGTGGTGATATTTTCGGTGGACCGGTTCGCGGCTCATATAACTCAGCGTGTCGTGCATCCAGCCCATATTCCATTTGTAATGGAACCCAAGCCCGCCCTCGCCGGCTGGCTTGGTCACACCCGGCCATGCGGTCGACTCTTCAGCCACCATGATTGCACCGGGGCACAGGCGTTTGACAGTTTCATTGAGCTCACGCAAGAAATCTATTGCTTCCAGATTCTCGCGGCCGCCCTGGCGATTAGGCAGCCACTCGCCCGGTCCGCGGCTGTAATCCAAATAGAGCATTGAAGCCACGGCATCCACTCGTAAGCCATCGATGTGATAGCGACGTAGCCACTCCAATGCACTGGCAATCAGGAAATTGCGCACTTCATTACGGCCATAGTTGTAGATCAGAGTATCCCAGTCCGGATGGCGGCCTTGTCTCGGATCAGCATGCTCATACAACGCCGTACCATCGAACATTGTCAGACCATGCGGATCGGACGGAAAATGGGCTGGCACCCAGTCGAGAATGACGCCCAGCCCAGCGCGATGGCACTCGTTCACAAACCACGCGAAGTCCGCGGGAGTACCCCAGCGTGCGGTAGGGGCAAAAAGGCCCAAGGTCTGATAACCCCACGATCCGCCGAATGGGTGCTCCATGACCGGCAGCAGTTCAATATGAGTGAATCCCAGATTCCTGACATGATCAATGAGGCGTGGCCCGCAATTGCGCCAGTTCACTGATGGTTCGCCATGCTGCCACGATCCCATGTGCACTTCGTAGATGGACATTGGCGATTCATGCGACTGCCGATCGATCCGTTGCGCCATCCACTCATCGTCGGTCCAGTCGAACTCTGCGCCTGCGGTCACGATTGACCCGGTGGCCGGTGGTGGCTCGGTGCGCCGCGCCACGGGATCCGCTTTGTGTGGAAGCAGATGCTCGTCCTGACCGAGCACTTCATATTTGTAGCAGCTTCCTTCGCCCACACCCGCAATGAAAAGCTCCCATACACCACACTCCGGTCGCAGGCGCATGCCATGCCGTTCGCCACTCCAGCCATTGAAATCCCCAATGACTGCAACCCTGCGCGCATTCGGCGCCCAAACTGCAAAGCGGGTTCCTTCGACACCTTGCACAACGCAAGGATGCGCGCCCAAACAATCCGCCAGGAATTCATGCCGGCCTTCGGCGAGCAAATGCATATCAAGTTCGCCCAGGAGCGGACCGAAATCGTTCCGTGCTGACCCTTCACTCATGCTCGTCCCCAGAAACTGACGTGTCAGACGGTTCGGCAATTCGTCGCGCTATCCTTGCCAGGCCGTCAAGAGGCACACTAATCCAGTCGGGACGATGTGCCGCCTCGTAACAGACTTCATATGCCGCCTTCTCCAGTAGTGCGAGTTGAAGCAGGTCGCCATCCATGTCCGAATCCAGCACCTCCGGACACGATTCTGCGGCTTGCGCGCGATAGGCAGCAAGGAAAGCCTGACTGGCGCTCTCCCTGAACTGCTCCAGTAGACGCGCGTGCCGTTCTCGCGTTGTGGGCGCGTCGGGGACGGCCAGGGGAACGCCATCGGACGCTTCTGTTGCATCAACATCGGTCTGCCCAGACGTGCCTGCAGTTGCCACGGGCTCAGATTGGGCAAATCCTCGGGCGGCATAATCGATCGATCGAATCAGACCGGCAACGTCTCGCCAAGGGCTGGCCTTCGCGCGACGAGCTGCGGGAGGACGATCGGGCTCGCCTTCAAAGTCGACAAAGTACACGTCGCTTTGTGCAATCAACACTTGGCCCAGATGGAGGTCACCGTGGATGCGCGAACGTCGATGGCCGGCGATTCGCGTCGCTGCACCATCGATCCAGCCCAAAAGCTCACGACGCGTACTGCGCAAGTGCGATGCTTGGGCCAGTCCCACGGACGGGAGTCGATCGCGACTGCTCCACGCAACTGAAATCGCCGACTGGATCATGGTCCGGATATCCTTGATCCACCGGCGTGCGTCGGCAGCCGTGGCTGACTCGGCTGTAAATGCAGCATCTCCATCGGACTGTGCCAGCGAACCATGCAGTTTCGCAAGACGCCGACCGATGATGTCGGCAACTGCGGTGTAAGCAGTAAGATCATCTTGAAAATCACCGCTGCTTTCCCCGGTCAGGGTTGCATTTTCCAAAGAGCGCCTTAAGAATTCATTCGTCCAGCTCCACGCATCGCCTTGATTGGGGACGCGGGCGTGCACCAGTGCCAAGGTATGGGGAACTCCTTGAGCATCAATCTTCCTGAGTTCTCCCAACAGTGCCGCGCTGTGCTCATACCCGACCCGGGTAAGATGGCGTGTCATCTCGGCTTCAGGGTGTTCGCCCGGCTGGACATGACGCAGCAGCTTCAGTACGGCAACGTCACCCAACCAAAGCGAGCTATTGGATTGCTCACCTTGAAACCAATCGATATCCTCAAGCGTAATTTCGGGGAGGCTATGTAAACCATCTTCGCCCTGGAATTCAAGAGTGCCCGAGTCGCCCGGTAACTTGTATTGCGCATGGCTACGGAAACACTCAAGCATATGCAGTGCAAATTGAGGAGCGCTGACTGCGTCCACCAGAAGACCCGTATCGGCCGTGCGCCTGACGCGAGCCAAGCCATGGAGCTGCTGCATCGAGGTCGTGTTTTCATCCCAGAGAATGACTACGGGCATGAAATACGACTGCTTGTTGTCACTGTCCTGCACCACTAGCTCGGTCAGAACTGTATTTGCATCCGGACTCAGCGGAACTGCGTAATCCAGACTGACCTGACCGACTGGCTTGTCTTGAGGATACCAACGCTGCCGCGACAAATACGCAGGCAGCACTTCCCGACATAGGGCCTTGCGCGACTCTTCCAGCAGACGCGTGCCAGATGCACCGCGACGCAAGACCAAGGTCACGTACTCAGGGGGCTGGTCCACAGGTGCAGCATGCCACGAAGGCGAAGCCGCCTGGGCACTGAGTTCGAACCAATAGAAGCCGTAGGGCGGGAGGGTCAGCATGTATGGCGACTCGCTGACATCCGGAAATGGGGTGCCTCCCAACAGTTCGACTGGAACCCTGCCTGCCATCTGAGACAAGTCGAGCTCAACCGGCTGCGATGCATCTGACAGATTGGCCACACATAATAGGCTCTCTTCACCGTGCTCACGCAGATACGCCAGAATTTTACGGTTGCCGGGATACAGGAAACGCAGGGAGCCCCGCCCAAATGCCTTCTTCTGTTGTCGTTTGGCCAGCATGCGGCGAGTCCAGTTCAACAGTGAATGGGCGTCGCGTTGCTGGGCTTCGACATTCACAGCCTCATAACCATACAAAGGCCCCATCAGCATCGGCAGGATCAAACTTTCGGGATCGGCCCTCGAGAATCCGCCATTGCGATCGGGCGTCCATTGCATCGGCGTGCGTACCCCATCGCGATCGCCCAGATGAATGTTGTCTCCCATGCCAATTTCGTCCCCGTAATAAAGCACGGGGGTTCCGGGCATCGACAGCAAAAGGCTGTTCATCAGCTCGATGCGACGACGGTCGCGCTGCATCAGGGGAGCGAGGCGCCGTCGTATCCCGAGATTGATTCTGGCTCGCCGGTCCGCGGCATAAAAATCCCAGAGGTAGTCACGCTCGCTGCTGGTAACCATCTCGAGCGTGAGTTCATCATGGTTGCGCAGGAAAATCGCCCACTGACAGTTTTCCGGAATAGGTGGCGTCTGGCGCATGATGTCCGTGACTGGAAAACGATCCGCCCGGGCAATGGCCATGTACATTCGTGGCATCAGGGGAAAATGGAATGACATATGACATTCGTCCCCCTGGCCAAAATACTCCTGGGCGTCTTCAGGCCACTGATTCGCCTCGGCCAGCAAAAGTCGATCGGGATAATCCTGATCCATCACTGCGCGGATACGCTTCAGAACATCATGCGTCTCGGGCAGGTTTTCATTGTTCGTGCCCTCACGCTCCACCAAGTAGGGCACAGCATCGAGCCTTAAGCCATCCACCCCCATGTCAAGCCAGAACCGCATGACGCTGATTACTTCCTTCAACACACGCGGATTGTCATAGTTGAGATCAGGCTGGTGCGAGTAAAAGCGATGCCAGAAATAGGCCCCAGCCACCGGATCCCATGTCCAGTTGGATTTCTCGGTATCGCAGAAGATGATCCGGGTGCCGGCATAGGCCTGATCGTCGTCAGACCAAACGTAAAAGTCCCGCGCCGCCGATCCTGGCCGCGCACGCCTGGCCCGTTGAAACCAGGGGTGCTGATCAGAGGTATGGTTTACCACCAGTTCGGTAATGACCTTGAGTCCCCTGGCATGCGCTGCACGTATGAAACGCCGTACATCGGGCAGCGTTCCGTAATCCGGATGCACCGAACGGTAATCGGCAATGTCGTAGCCGTCGTCACGCCGGGGGGAAGGGTAAAACGGTAGTAGCCAAACAGTGTCAACCCCCAGCTCGGCAATATAGTCCAGGCGCGACATCAGGCCCGCAAAATCGCCCACGCCGTCGTCATTCGAATCCTGGAACGATTTGACATGCAACTGATAAATGACCGCGTCCTTGTACCATCCCGGCTCGTTCCGAGACACAACCATGGATTCGCGCTTCGGATCTTTTACAGCGTCCCGCCCTGTATTCATTCCAGCCCCCTCACACGCCAGATGAAATACGGACGCTCGGGCGTGAACTCTACCTGCTGATCCTTACCGCGCAAGTCAAACTCCTTGCCGGATAACGCATCCTCCATGTGCACCGTCGCTGAATCGTGCAGACCCAAGTACCAAAATGGAAATTCCAGCCACGCGCGCCTGGACCCATGAGGATCCAGGCAAATTCCGACCAGCACAATGCTGTCTCTCTCAGGAGTAGACTTCGAGAAGAACATGACGTGATCGTCGTGTGCATGGTGAAAGCGCAAACCGAGGTGTGTCCATAGGGCAGGCGTGCTCTTCCGCACGCGATTAAGCAGAGTGATCTCAGGAATGATGTTGCCGGGCTGGCTCCAATCTCGCTGACGCAATTCGTACTTCTCGGAGTCCAGGTACTCTTCTCGTTCCGGCAAGGACAAGGCTTCACATAACTCATAGCCGCTGTACATGCCCCAGGACCCCGACAGCGTGGCTGCCAGCGCTGCTCTGATCAGGAACCCCGGTCGACCGGAGTTCTGCAAGAAATATGGGTTGATGTCGGGAGTATTGACGAAGAAATTCGGGCGAAAAAAGTCAGCGACAGGAGGACTGGTAAGTTCCTCCAAGTAAGAGGTGAGCTCGGCTTTGTCGTTGCGCCACGTGAAGTACGTGTAAGACTGCGAAAACCCCACCTTGCCCAATCGGTACATCATGGCCGGACGGGTAAAGGCCTCCGAAAGAAAGATCACGTCGGGGTGTCGTGAATGGATCTCTCCCAGCATCCACTCCCAAAACGGTAATGGCTTGGTATGCGGGTTGTCGACTCTGAATATCCTTACACCTTGCTCTATCCAAAAAAGCACGACATCACGAAGGGCGCGCCACAGCGACGCCCGCGGTTTCAATTGAGAGTCTTGATAGAACTCGGGATTGACAATGTCTTCATAACGTTTCGGGGGATTCTCGGCGTATCGCAAGGTACCGTCAGGCCGCCAATTGAACCAGTTTCGGTGTTCTTTGAGCCAGGGATGATCTGGTGAGCACTGAATGGCAAAATCCAAAGCGACTTCCAGGCCGTGGTCACGTGCTGCATGTACCAATTGCCTGAAGTCTTCCAAGGTGCCCAGTTGCGGATGAACGGCGTCGTGCCCCCCTTCCTCAGATCCGATGGCATAGGGGCTGCCCACGTCCTCGGCGCCTGCTGTCAGACTGTTGTTTCGCCCCTTCCTGTTGGTCTTGCCGATCGGATGAATGGGAGGGAAATACAATACGTCAAATCCCATGTCTCTGATGGCTGATAATCGACGTCGCACCTCGACAAACGCGCCGTGCCGCCCTGGCACACTGCTTTCGGAACGAGGAAAGAGTTCATACCAAGCTGAAAAGACAGCAGTGCGACGTTCGACCATCACCGGGTAATCCTGCCCGCAACGCGTTTCAAACGCACGCATGCCAATGTTGGCCAAGGCTTCAGCCGTGTCATCCGAGACCAACATCTCGACATCCTCGGAACCGATCACCTCTTCTAGGATGGCAGTAATGTCTGGATGCGTTCGCCGTCCTCGACGCGCGGCTTCCCCCAGCAGTAACTTTCCCTCCTGAATATCCACTGCCACATCCACGCCTGCAGCGCGTTTTTTGACGAGTGCTGAGCGATACGAGTTCCATCGATCATGCCAGGCATTGATAAAGAACTGATGCCTTCCGACGCGAACAGGAGTAAACGACGCGCTCCACTTGTCATTGCCTTCGTGCGTCATGGGGACTTCGTACCATTCTGACTCGTCTGCGGCCCGCCACTTCACACACGCGCCCAGTTGCTCGTGCCCGTCCATGAATATGTTGGCCGTGACCTCAATAGTCGTTCCGACGACCGCCTTTATTGCAAACCGCCCACCATCCACCTGAGGCCTTACCGCTTCGATGGCTATTCGGGGCGCATTCATCACCCCAAGGCCCAGGCGGCGCTTATCGGTGGTGCTTGCCGCTTCCGGCTTAACGCAAGGCAGGCGCTTTGACGAGAAGCGAAGAAACGCCAAGGGTCTCAGAGAATTAATCTCGCCCGGAGCGGCCGGTTCAATAACAGCCAGATCATCGGGTAGGCGGGACTGCAACGACCGCCAGTCAATCGAGATTTCCCGCTCGCGGTCAGGATTAAGAACCACACCCTCGCCGCCTCTGAACACAACGGCTCCCGGGCTGAGCAAGCCGCTGAGAATAAGCAAGGGTTCATTCAAGGATCGCCGGCGAGCAATCCAGTAATTTACCGCTTTCAATTCTTCCGCGGCACGGCTGTGCAGCACGAACTGGGGCACAAGCACTCCATTTCCAGCGACGGCGGCTGTCCATAGCCGTCGACCCATGGACTCTTCGAAATCCGGGAGGTTTGCGTCCAGCATTTCCCCACTGTCATTGGCGTCGATCGGAACCATGACAGACGCCACCGCAGAAAGCCGTACGTGTTCCTCCGCCAGCCAGGGCGAACGCTCATCCCACCAAGGAAGCGATAGAAACGTCGCATCAAAACCGGCGTCACGTAGAGGCATCAACTGTTCCGGCGTGCAACCCGGCGTCCACAGCAGGAACTTTGCATCTGGCTTGACACTACGAACTGCAGCGACAAGGCGCGTCAATTCGGCGCCATCGATACTGCTGCATTCGCGAACCAGAAATCCCGCCAGCCCTTCGGTTAGCCCTCGCATGAAGAATTCCGACATTTCCGGAAGCGAAAATGTCTGGTCCAGCGCTACGTCTGCATAAAGTGCCAAGTCGTACGCGCTGGCTCCGGCAACCAGTTGCGACAGTGACGGGATTTCAGCTGGATATGCTTCGCTCGAGAGGCCGAACATGTTTTCCGAAAGACCCCTGCGTATCGACACAGGAGGCAGCAACAAACCAGTGAATCCGTGGTCAATGGCCTCGCGACAGAGGTCGGACCAACCAGGGACCGACGGTGTTGGAACCTCATCAATGGCCAGCAGACGCCTGCAGTCAGCAAAGCGCGTTTCATGAACGTCCATCTAACTCCCCTACCCTGCTGACTCGAGCCACCTGGCTTCAGGCAGCCGATATTCCTATTTGTCTGGTACCGGGATGCACAGCCGCGGTGCGGAGCGACTTACGTAACCTGGATCCCGGTATGGGCATGACTGCTTCTTCCCGATCTGTGCACAGTGCTTGATAGCAATGCAAGTAAGCGGGTGCGGCACGCTCCCAGCTGAAGTCGCGCAGCATCGCGTTCCGCTGCATTCGGCGCCATATCGTCGTAACGGAACGTAAGCCCAGCGCCCGATCAATGGCGCCGCACATGTCCTCGACCTTATCGCCATCAAAGAGCAGGCCTGTCGCAAGCCCCATGACCTCGTCATTGCCCGCGGAGCCCGGGTCATGGATGGTGTCTACCATGCCGCCGACACGTGAGCCAATTGGAATGGTTCCGTACCTCATCGCGTATAAGGGGGTGAGGCCAAAGGGCTCGAAACGACTGCCATGAAGCAGAATGTCGGAGCCTGCGTGAAGTAGATGTGCTAGATCTTCGGAGTAGCCGATGTGTACTGCGCAGCGGCCAGGATATTTCTCCCCGATCTCCCGCAGACGCGTCTCGATATGCTTCTCTCCGCATCCAATTACGCATATCTGCAAACGCGGATGGGCATCGAGCACGAATGGAATGGCTTCCGCCGCAACGTCTGCCATCTTCTGACCGGTCAAACGGCTGCCCATGCCAATGACCGTTGCTTCCGTATCGAGTTCCAGACCGAATTTCTGTTGGAGACGCCGCTTGCACACCATCTTGTTGAAAAGGTTGTCAGCGCTGAACTGGCTGCCTTTCAAGTGGGGATCCGAAACGGGGTTCCAGACAGACACGTCGATCCCATTGGCGATCGCAATGACGTCATCTCGACGGCTGCGCAAAAGTGAGTCAAGCCCGCATCCAAACTCGGGCGTCATGATCTCCTGAGCATAATTACCACTGACCACTGTAATTTTGTCTGCACAAGTAATGCCGGCGTGAAGGAAGTTCACGCAGTCTCCATTCAGCAGGCCGCCGCTATTCCACAGTGTTGGGTCGATCCCAATATGCTCCGCCATCGCCGTATCAAACCATCCTTGAAACGCGACATTGTGTAGCGTCAGGACACTACGTACATCCTTGGCTCCGAGTTGTTTGAGGACAAGTGGAGCGAGCGCCGCGTGCCAGTCATGGGCGTGCAGCACGTCGTAGCTCGGAACCCCGGGAAACCCGGCTGCGACGCGGGCTGCAGCGTGTGACAGGGCCGCAAATCGTATGGCGTTGTCGGGATGCTCCATCCCACTGTCGTCAACATATAGCCCCACTCGGTCATACAAGGAGTCGTTCTCGAGCAAGATCACGTTCAGACCAGACTCAGGGCAATACCCCTTGATGAGACGGGCATCACCCCCGGGCAATCCATGCAAATGGCCTAACACAGATGGGTGTTGCAGTCGCTGCCTCACACCCTGGTAGGCAGGCAACATCACCGTCATATCGGACACCCTGGGCTGGACCGCCCGGGCCATACCACTTACTGCATCACCGAGCCCGCCCGTCTTGGCCAAAGGAAACGCTTCCGAAGTTACTGCCAGAATTTTCAACGCCACAGTGCTCTCCCATCGGTGATCGTTGTATCACCTGCGCAGAGCAATCTGCGTGCCCGTTCAACCGCCGTTGCGTTGAGGATCCGGTGGAGTGTGCGCCAGACCGGCCTGACGATCATTGACTACCTTGTCGGGCTCAACATCCTCACCTGCCGGATCGCTTTGATTCTCAACGTCAGCGCGCTCGCCAGTGCCCTGACGGTCGCTATCGGTGTCCGGAAAAGTGTCGGGTAACTCACTGGCTGTATCCGACGAATCGCTGGGGCCAATTGCCGGAGGCGTGCGCGGGTCCGCTTGCAGGCGCTGCAAGCGTTCTGCGTCGCGTGTTGTTTCGTCATTGGGCATGATGTGCTCCTTGGTTGTGCATGCAAGGAGACAGGCGCAAGTATCAGGCCTGCGGTACTCAGGCTGTGGGTGCTTACGTGAGGTGCTCTCAGTCGGTCGTTTCGGAAAGCTCGCCGTACTCTTCAAGCCGGTTGTAGAGCGTCTTGATGCTGATACCCAAAGTTTCGGCCGCCAACTTTTTTACTCCGCCACACTGCTTCAAGGTGGCGAGAATAAGCTGCCGGTTCGCGTCTGCCAGCGGTACGCCGACTGGCACCAGAATCTCGGGACCTTGACTGGGAGTTTTTTCTACAAGATCGAAAGCGTTGAAATCGCCCTTTATCACTTCGTCCGCAAGAATGTAGCTGCGGTAGACGAAATTCCGCAGCTCGCGCACGTTGCCAGGCCACTGATAGGTGCGCATTGCTGATAGAGCTTCAGGAGAGAACCGTTTTGCGGTTTTCTCGCTGGCATTTAGCTCGTCAAGAAAGTGCTGAGCCAAAAGCAAAACATCGTCGTCGCGCTCGCGCAAGGGCGGCAGCCGAATTGGAAATACGCTGAGTCGATGGTAGAGGTCTTCGCGAAGCGCGCCTTCCTGCACGGCCTGCTCCGGGTTGCGGTTAGTTGCAGCCACCACGCGAACATCAGCTTCAATCTCGGTATGGGTTCCGACCCTCATGAAGCGACCAGATTCCAACACGCGTAACAGGCGTACTTGAAGTTCCATGGACATCTCGGTAATTTCATCCAGGAACAGTGTGCCTCCGGTGGCTCGTTCAAAGTAGCCCTTATGACGTCGGTCGGCTCCGGTAAAGCTTCCCTTCTCGTGTCCGAAAAGTTCACTTTCAATCAGGTTGGGAGAAATCGCGCCGCAGTTAACAGGCATGAACGGCTTCGCGTGCCGCGCACTGGCCAAGTGAATGGCCTCGGCTGCGAGCTCCTTGCCGGTGCCGCTTTCTCCAATCAACAGCACAGTCGCGCTGGTCGGAGCCACTTTTTCGATATGCCCACGCAACATATTAAGGGCCGGAGACTTGCCGATTATCTTCTCGAAGGCTGCCCCTGCCACGCTCTCAGGCTTGGACTGCACGACGCCCTTGATTTCCGCAAGAATCGTCTTGAGGCGGCGCAGGCTGACGGGTTTCTGCAGGTAGTCGACGGCACCGCAGCGCAGGGCCTCGATAGCACTATCTACCGTCGAGTGGCCGGTGACGAACACCACTTCGGTATTGGGCAGCTTGAGATCCTGCCATAATTCCATGCCGTTGCCGTCAGGCAAATGCATGTCCAGCAGGATGACGTCAGGATGACGTCGCTCAATCAAGATGCGAGCTTGCCTTATGTCCCCCGCTTGGTCGACATCATAGCCCTCTTCCTCAGCGATCTCTGCGATTAGATGCCGGGTTTCAGTTTCGTCTTCTATTACAAGTAAGTAGGGCATGTGTCTCGGGAAAGCAGTCGACGCCGCGAGCGCCGTCGTCAGCCCCAACCACCAGGATCAGGGAATTTATCTTGTTCTAGTTAAAGGTATGGTACGCGTTCTAAAATAATACAGAAGTAAATCCGTATGACAATTGAAACTCTATGATAAGCAGGTTTTCGTGATTTTTCTTGTAGCGAGGAATCCACTATATATATTAGTTGAAACTGACGCACCGATTTCTTGATAGTCTAGGCGGGAAATTAGAAACCTCGGGTACGCTGGTGTTGTTCACGCGGAGAGGGTCCGCCGCACTTCTCTGCATTCCATATCTCTGAGAATCCGGTAATCACCTTTCGTTTAAGGCGGCCAAGCTCAATGGTCAGAGACTGCACCCGATTGTGCCTGTTCCCAGCCATTCAGGCCAGGTAACAACGGACACCCCCTAAATAAAAATGAAGCCATCATGGAAATAAAAGGATGGTGGCGATTTTTTCGCTTTCTTGAATTGCTTTAATTCGATTCACCCGCCGACTGCTAACAGATCGCCGCCACCGATGGACGGTGCGCAAAGCGGGCAATAAATTTGGTTACCCAAATAACTACTGTTCGACCAACTGCGAAAAGCCACGCGTGAATCCAAGAGCTCGCACCCCATACGCAATCTGGCCGCGCTGAACAGCCAGCAGGACGGTTCAATTGGGCCCACCATTTCCGGGCACGCTTATATAACGGATTTATACCACTGGTGCCCTACTTCGCCCGTTGCGGCAGCGAACGCAAAGAAGTTCTTACACGCCAGGTAAATTTCACTCTGGTACCGGGTTACGTTGCCTTACGAGGCATGCGCCTATGGGCACGACATTTGCCGTTCAAAGCCAAGCGGCGCGTGGTTCCCGCCGCTTTTACGTCTTCTTTCATTATTTGGCACGGATTTTGCATAAGTAGTTATCAGTACTTCCGTGTAATGATTTCGAAGGAGACATAAAGTGGTTCAGATCGCCCACGAATTACGCGCAAAACAACAATTAAGCCTGACCCCACGGCTCCAGCAGTCGCTTAAGCTCCTGCAAATGTCAACGCTCGATTTCACTCAAGAAGTGGCTCAGGCAATTGCCACGAACCCCTTCTTGGAAGAAGCAGAGCCGGAACCCGACGCGGGTGAGGAGCGTGACGCATATCAAGCGGAGGATTCTGGGGAAACCGATAGTCAATACTCTTACGAAGCCTTGAAGGCCGGCGACGCCCAAGCCTACGACGCCGCTGAAAAGTATGAACACGACACCCAGGTGGAAGCGCCGACACGCGAAGAGAGTGTGGAAATCGTGCCCGAGCATGAAGAATATATGCCGTCATATTCGGGAGACTACCCTTCATCGCGCGGGGTCGATGGCGCCGACACCGATGTTGGTCAGTGGGCACGCGCCACGACGGGGCTCCAGGAGACCGTCAGGGACAGCCTTTCCGGTCAACCATTGAGTGAACGTGATCGCCTATTGTGTGAATTCATCATTGAAGCGCTCGATGAGGATGGATACATGCGGGTGCCGTTCTCTGAGCTGGGTTGCGATGAGTTGATCAGCCCGCCCGCGACTGAATGCGAATGGAATACCGCTCTAAAACTGATACAGCAGTTGGCACCTCCAGGAATAGCGGCCCGCGACCTATCGGAATGCCTGACGCTACAGCTTACGGCCATGCCTGCGGCGACGTCTTGCCGCGACTTGGCAATTGAAATCGCGAACTCGGCCTTGGAAAAAGTAGGTCGCTGTGATTACGCCGGCCTGATGCGCACTTTCAATTGCAACGAAGATGAGGCACGCGAAGCCTGCCTTCTCATTCGCAGGCTCGACCCACGTCCGGGTACCCGTTACGTCTCGATAGATCCGTCGTGCTATATCGTTCCGGACGTCGTTGTGCGAAAGATCGGTAAACACTGGGTCGCACTACCCAATAACGATGCGATACCGCGCGCGCAGTTGCACAGCACGTATGCGCGCTTGTTTAAAGAGAGCCGATACCAAGAACGCGGCTTGATGGCCAAGGCCCTGCAAGAAGCACGATGGCTGATACGAAGTCTGGAACAACGAAATTCCACGATTCTACGAGTGGCTCAGGCCATCATCGCCAGGCAGCAGACATTCTTTGATTATGGGGACGTCGCCTTGCGACCATTGATGCTCAGTGAGATTGCGGAAGAACTCAACATGCATGAATCGACCGTCTCGCGCGCCACGAGCAATAAATACTTGGCATCCCCACGAGGTATTTTCGAATTCAAACACTTCTTCTCTCGCGAGCTCGCCACACGTTCCGGAGGCACATGTTCGGCGGGATCCGTCCGCGCTTTGATTCAAGAAATGATTGATGCCGAGGACCCCAAGAACCCGTTGTCGGATGTGATGCTTGCGCGCAAGCTCGCCGGCCAGGGCGTGATGGTGGCGCGACGCACAGTGTCCAAGTATCGCGCTCAGATCAAGTACCCGTCGGCCGAACTACGTCGCGCACCTTGAAAAATGATAACTCTGGTGGCATCGGCCAAATGGCGGCACAGCACTTGCTTTAGAGGTTCACGGCAAGGCGCCACGCCGACGCCTAACAACATGAACGTGATCATAAATTTCTACAGGAGCTGTCCATGAAAAAAATATTTAAACCAGTTCTCGGTACCTTGGTTCTTGGCTTCAGCCTTACGGCTTTCAGCGCCGTTGCACAGACCAATGGCGGTCAAGCCCCTCAAGGCGCGGCAAACCAAGGCGCAGCCGCTACACAACAGGCTGATCAGCACAATCGCAATCACGCGGCCATGTCCGATGATCGTATCGATCAGCGGTACGAAGCGGAAAAGAAACGCTGCGAGAACCTTGATGGCGATGAGAAGGACGTTTGTGAGAAGCAAGCCGAGACCAATCGCGATCAAGCAAAGGCCGATAGTAAGCAAGCCGCCAAGACTGCCGAAGCAAAGCATGAGGCCAACAAGGACAAGAAAGATGCTCAGTTCGAGCTAGAGAAAGAAAAATGCAAGGCCATGTCAGGCGACGCCCAGGATCGCTGCATGTCCGAACTCAAGACTCGCTACAACAAGTAAACAACCGCCTCTACGCGGCTAGTCTTGCTTGACTTTCGGCCGGCATCGGGCAAGACCCGGTGCCGGCCGATTCGTTTAAAACTGCTCTTCGCATCGAGCCTGCGGCGCAATGGCGAGGCGCACCCTTCTTACAGCAGCCATTCAATTGGCATGTGAGAAAGAATCCAAACACTCATGAGTCGCCACACGCTGGCACCTGGCTCTGAAGTATGCACGATGCGCTCCCCGTCTTTGATTTCCTCCCAGCGCAGGTCGTTCGATTCGCTTAAAAATACACGGTACGCCATATTGGCCGCCTGCTGTTCAATCGCTGCCGGTAAATTCTGCGCAAGCCTGGGACTTTCGACTACGAATCCGATTTCAGTGTTCAAGCGCGCAGAACGCGGGTCAAAATTGAATGACCCAATGAAAATTTTTCTCCCATCGACCGAGAGGGTTTTGGCGTGCAAGCTCGAAGCAGAACTGCCTGTCAGTCCCCTGTCGCGGAATGCTGCAGGAGACGTGACCTTTTTCAGTTCGTAGAGTGTGATTCCTGACTGCAACAAGGGCACTCGACGTTTAGCATAGCCGGCGTGGACTGCCGCCACGTCTGTCGCCTCCAGAGAATTTGTAAGGATGGTGACCTGGACTCCATTCCCAGCCAGCTCTGTCAAATAGTCGACTCCCGCCTGGGTCGGAACAAAGTAGGACGACACCATGAAGAGATCTTTCTCTGGCACGCCAAATATTCTCCCGAGACGCTGAGGCAACATTTCATGATCGTCGGCCTGACCGAGTCCTTTTGAAGGATCGTCACTGACCATACGGGTTACCGCCCATTCCAACTCTATGCTTCCATCCAGCAACTGTTTGACCAGCGGCAACTCGTTCATGGCCTTGACGTAACCCGCAGCCCGCTCGTCTTTTTTGATGTCCTGCGCGCGAGCCCTGAGTTCGTTGAGGCCGCCGTCCTGTGCCGGCGCAAGGATAAGATCGGCTGGGTATGACGAGGCGCTTTCCCAATAGCGGTCGAAATCCTTGGAGACCTCGGTGACAACCGGCCCTACCGCCAAGACGTCCAGATCAATGAACTGGAATTCTTCTGATGCACCGAAATACTCGTCGCCAACGTTCCGGCCTCCAATGACGGTAGCTTGATTGTCTACCGTATAGGACTTGTTATGCATGCGACGATTCAATCGTGAAAAGTCGGTGAGGTAGCCCACCCAGCGCCAATTGCGCTGCATGAACGGATTGAAGAGCCTGACTTCAATGTTGTCATGACTATCGAGCGCTGCCAGTACGCCGTCCATGCCAACCGTATTGTTATCGTCCAGTAGCAGCCGGACACGCACGCCACGATCAGCAGCATCTATCAATGCGTCGAACAGCAGGACACCGGCCATATCATCGTGCCAGATGTAATTCTGGATATCGATGGATCGCTCTGCCGCCTGCGCCATCAAAGCCCTCGCCGCGAACGCACTGCCTCCACTCATCAGTGGGGCCAACCCCGCATTTCCGACATGCTTGGCCGCTAGCGGGACAATTGCACGCCCCAAGGTAGTATCCGCTGTATCCGTATACGCCGAAGATACGCTGCGATTATCCAGTGGTGGCAGTTGTGCACAAGCGACTAGACAAAGAGCCGCTAACAAGGCCCCGGACCACCTCAGAATTCGTTTCATAGGACGCCCCGACTCAATATTGCTAGGTGCTACTTTACTCATCTTTTGCCAGCAAGGCCTGATTGGCACCGGGGCGCTGCTCAGGCTTGAACGAAGAAACTCTCAATGATTTTTAAAAGTTCTTCGGAACGTTCGAATGGCATCATGTGCCCGGCGTCAATTTCCATGTACTCGGCCCCAGGGATCATATTCGCCGCTTCGCGTGCGTGACTTGGCCCCAGTATGAAATCTTGCGAACAGCCGACAACCCACGTGCGGGCAGTAATCTTTGGCAAGTCGCTGCGAATATCGACACGCGAGTCCAGATCAACCTGGCGCAGTACTCCGTCCCAACGGTTAGATGCACAAATTAACTCGACCCACTGGGCGATCTGCGTGTCGCTGAATCCCGCCAGGAAACTCCGGCTAAATCCGTTCAGTAGAACGAGCCTGGCAAACGTGAGGGGATCAGTGCGAATGAGCTGCTGCCATATTTCAAACTGCAGCCGAACTCGTGGCTCACTTCCATTTACCAATGGGGCCAGCAACATCAAGGAACGCACTCGACCGGCATGTGCAGCCGCAATTGAAGCGGCCACTGCCCCACCCAACGAATATCCAAGCAAATCAAACGAATTGATTTTGCGGGCCGTGACCGCAGCCATTACCTGTTTAGCAAGCGCGGGCAGTGTGAATGCCCCGCCGTTATCCTGCGTCTGGCCGGATCCCGCATAATCCACCCGCAGAACTTGGTGTCGGCCGGACAGAGCCGGCACCAGGTGACCCCAATTACTGTTCAGATCGCCCCCGGTACCGGACACCAAGACTAGCGGCGGTCCCTCACCATCGACCCGATACGCCACCTTTGCTCCATCCACCTCGACAAACTCGATCATGTCATGCCCTCTATTGTTGTGATCAATGGGAGACTGGACGAAAATGCGGCCCCGAGCCTCAACGCAGCAAATTACTCGAGTCTTTTTAGTGCCGTCAAATCAAACCGCCTGAATCCAAGTTCTGGTGCGGCTATCGCAAGCACTGGAATCGTGCGTGCGCGGGTGCCGCAGTACGCGATACCGCTCGCACCACAAAAAAGCTGTTCTTTCGACGAGCTCAAAGCAGAAACAAAAAACGCCGCTGAAGGCAGCGGCGTAATTGCTTGATATTACAAAAGAATTCTGGGGTGACCGATGGGACTCGAACCCACGACAACCGGAATCACAATCCGGGACTCTACCAACTGAGCTACGGTCACCGTTGTTTCTTGGCAAGCCTAAGATCGGCTCAGCAAAGAATAGCGATTCTAGCATGAATTTCACAGGAGGCAAGCTCGCGCCAGCAGCGTGGTTACCGCCACCGCTTAGAAACTGCTCATCTTGGCCGCACGCCGCCATTGCCCGAGGCCATAAAGCCCAGCCTCTACCGAACCCCGCGAATGGCTTCTTTCTATATACTTGGGCGATCAAGCATGGGCGCTGCGCTGCGCCCTGCCCTTCATACCAGAACATTCGTTTCATACCGTTTACCATGCTGCTTTCCCTGCAGGCACTCTTGCAAGAGTACTGGCCGCACTTTGTGTTTTTGTTCACTGTGACGGCTGCCGTTACAGCGGCCATACACGCCGCCATGAACAAGACAGACGTCCGGGCTGCCATTGGGTGGGTAGCCGTCATCATTTTCTCGCCACTATTTGGCGCCTGCTTTTACCTGATTGCCGGAATCAACCGCGTTCGCCACGACCAGATCTCGCAACAACGCGACAAATCGCTACGCGATTACAGCTCCCTGAACGACACACCGATTACAGACGTCGCGCCCTACTCGGCTCCACAGTTTTCGTCCCTACGCACCTTGGGGGACACAGTCAGCAGCTTTCCATTGTGTGATGGAAATCACATCCAGATGCTTTGCAGTGGAGATGAAACGTATCCCGCCATGATCGACGCGATCGAGAACGCCAAGATCTCCATCGCCCTCCAGACATATATCTTCGACAACGATCAAAAGGGACGCATGATCGCCGAAGCGTTGGCTCGGGCGGTCAAGCGTGGAGTAGAAGTTCGCGTACTGATCGACGCAATCGGAGCGAAATATTCGCGGCCGCCCATTGTTTCTCTGTTGCGTCGCTTAGGCGTGCGGACGGCGCTATTCATGACAAACCCGCTTGGAATGCGCATGCCGTACGCCAATTTGCGTAGCCACAGAAAGATCCTGATTGTCGATGGATGCATCGGCTTTACCGGAGGCATGAATATCCGGGCGGGCTTTACGACTGGACCATCGGGCGAACCGGCCGCCCGCGACACGCATTTCAAGGTGGAAGGCCCCATCGTCCTGCAATTGACTGCGGTGTTCTCACAGGATTGGGAGTTCACAACGCGCGAAGTACTGCCTCATGAGACCTGGTGCTGTGCCAACTGGTCGCCGCCCGAGCCCAGGGTTCCCGCACGCTGCGTCCGCTCGGGCCCGGACCGAACCATACTCAGCACGCACCATATGCTGCTGGGTGCCTTTGCCGTGGCACAGCACAGCATACGAATCCAATCGCCCTACTTCCTGCCTGACGTCGCACTCTTGGGCGCGCTGAATACAGCGGCCCGCCGTGGAATTCGAGTGGATATTGTGATTCCCGGTCAGAACAACCTGCGCCTGGTCAACTACGCGATGACTGCTCAGCTCGATCAGGTAATTCGCAACGGCTGCCACGTCTGGCGGTCTCGAGGTACGTTCAATCACTCAAAGCTCATCACCATCGACGGTGCGTGGTCATATGTGGGGTCATCGAATCTGGACCCCCGAAGTCTGAGACTCAACTTTGAACTTGACGTCGAGATCCACAGCCGCCAGATGGCTGCCGCGCTTGAACGAAGGATTGATGCTGAAATTGCTGATTCTGATGCGGTCACGCTGGAGACACTGGCTGCCATCCCTTTTATCAAGCGCTTGCGCAACAAGATCATTTGGCTAGCCAGCCCCTATTTATGATCGGCAGACGGCCAGTTTGACAGCAGGTTGAAATCAATATGCGAGGCAGCGGACTGTGCGGTGGCATCTGCCAGCCGGGGAATCCGACCCAGTAAGGGCGCGCTCAGCCTGCGCTGCAGAGTCTCGATGTTCTCCTGCAGGTAAGGCATGTCCGGGTCGACAGTGTTAGCGACCCAACCGGCGAGTACTAGCCCTTGAGCCAACACTGCTTGAACCGTCAGTAAGGCGTGATTGATACACCCCAGACGCATTCCAACGACCATTACTACCGGCAGATTTAGCTCGCGCGCAAGATCTGACATGTCGACGTAATCGGATAACGGCACACAAAAACCGCCCACCCCTTCAACCACCACGGCATCACACTCTGACCTCATGCGATTGAAGGCGTGCATGACTCGGCTTGAGAACATCTGCACACCGGCACGCCGGGCCGCGATGTGCGGCGCCACGGGCTCACGCCAAAGATACGGCGTAACCACCTCGGGCGGCAGGGATACGTTACTTGCGGCATTCAGCCGATCGACATCCTCGTTATGCCAGACACCGTCGCGCTCTTCTGCACCGGCTGCCACAGGCTTCATACCCGCCGATTTGAGGCCCTTTTGACAAAGCGCATACAACAAGGCACTGCTGACAAGGGTTTTACCGATCTCGGTATCGGTTCCTGTCACGAAGCACGCGAACTTGGATTGGGCATTCATGAACGTTGAAGAGTGCTTTCTATATGGTTCAAAGTATTAGCCAAAGCGACGACATCCTCATCGCTATGAGCGGCGGATAAGGTAATGCGCAAACGCGCCGTACCCACCGGCACTGTCGGCGGACGAATGGCCGGTACCCAATAACCAGCCTCGTGCAACTTTTTGCTGACTTGAGTGGCTTGTTCGTTGTCACCCAGTAAAACGGGTTGTATGGCGGTTGAAGACTGTAGTTTGGTCCAACGTTCCAAGTGCAGTTCGCGGTTTAACAGATTTATCAGGTGTGCCAATCGAGCGCGCCGACCTTTGCCATCGGCACCTTCGATAATATCGAGACTCGCAAGTAAGGCCTGTGCCAAAGCGGATGGAGACGCGGTGCTATACACGTAGGATCGCGCCCGCTGCACCAGCCAATCGATGACCCGGGAATCTGCAGCGACAAACGCTCCGCCAACGCCTGCGGCCTTGCCCAAGGTACCGACATAAATCAGGTGATCAGAGCGCAAGGAGAAGTATTCGAGCACTCCGTGGCCGTGCTCTCCAAGGGTCCCAAAACCATGGGCGTCGTCAACCAGCAGCCATGCTCCATGTTTCTCGCATAGTTGCAGAATGCGCGGGATGGGTGCCAAGTCGCCGTCCATGCTGAAAACGCTGTCGGTCACCACAAGCTTGACCTTCGCGGTGCTTGCTGACAACCTGCTTTCAAGTTCTTCCACGTCACAATGCCCGTATATGCTCGTCCTGACGCGCGCCAAGCGCATGCCGTCGATCAATGAGGCGTGATTCAAGGCTTCGGAAAACACTTCGACATCCGGATCCAGCGCTGCCAGGGCTGCAATTGCTCCCACATTTGCCATATATCCGGTGGAAAAATACAGAGCCGCAACGTTCGGAATGTGGTCAGACACAAAGGATGCCAACCGAGCTTCCAACTGGTAGTGCACGCGGTGGTGCCCGCTTATCAGATGTGAAGCTCCACTTCCGACCCCATAGCGATCCACTCCCTCTTTAAGCGCCTGCGCAATTCGGGGGTCGGCCGCAAGGCCCAGGTAGTCGTTGCTGCAAAACGCCTTTACAGATTCGCCATCCACGATGAGCCGTGTCCCGCAAGCGCTGTGAGAAGTTCGACGTTTTCGATGCAGTCCCTGGCACTCCAATGTCGCCAGACGGTTCCGAACGATATCAACTGGGCTCATGACGTCAGCGCTTTCTCAAATACTGTCCGAACGCTGTTTGCCAGGTGTGCCACCTCGGCATCATCCAGAATATATGGCGGCATCATGTAGACAGTATTACCAATGGGCCTCAGCAACAGGCCAGCGTCGAGACCGATCGTGAAAAAACGGCGGGCAAAGGATGTGTCTTCGTCTTTGAGCTGGGCGTCGAACGCCCAGATCATGCCGCACTGACGAAAGTTCCGCACACGCGAATGCTCTGCCAGAGGCTGGAAGGCACGCGTGATCTTGTCGGCCAGCAATCGATTGGCATTCAGCACATCGTCTTCTTCAAATATCTGCAGGGTCGCCAATGCGGCCCTGCACGCCAGAGGATTGCCCGTATAGGAATGCGAGTGAAGAAAAGCCCTGGAGACCTGGTCGCTGTAAAAGGCGTCGTAGATATGTTGACGCGTCATGACAAGCGACAAAGGCAAATACCCACCCGTAATACCTTTTGAAAGCAGCATGAAATCAGGCCATATCGAGGCCTGCTCGGATGCGAAGAAGGTGCCTGTACGGCCGCAACCCACAGCTATTTCATCAGCGATCAGGTGCACATCGTATCTATCGCATATGTCGCGCAGAAGAACGAGATATAGCGGATCGTACATTGCCATTCCCGTTGCACATTGAACCAGCGGCTCGACTATGACTGCGGCAACCGACTCGGCACGCTCCTTCAGCAGGTCTTCGAGTCTCTCGGCAGCTCTCCTGGCTACATCCGCCGCCGCCTCGCCTTGCGAGGCCTGGCGGGCATCCGGCGAATCGACAACATGAGGTGTACCCAGTAAAGGCCCATACGCGTCGCGAAAAAGCGTCACGTCGGTAACGCTGAGCGCCCCCAAAGTTTCGCCGTGATAGCTCCCCTTGAGGCACACAAACTCGCGTTTCACGGACTTGCCTGCATTACGCCAGTAATGAAAACTCATCTTGAGCGCAATCTCTACCGAAGACGCGCCATCTGAAGCATAGAAGCAGTGGCCCAGCGTATTGCCGGTGCGCGCCGAGAGCTGTTCAGACAGCTGAACGACGGGTTCGTGAGTGAAGCCGGCCAACATCGCATGCTCAAGCCGATCAAGTTGGTCCTTCAGCGCCAGATTGATACGAGGGTTTGCGTGCCCAAAGAGGTTTACCCACCAAGAGCTGATCGCATCCAGGTAGCGCCGGCCTTCGTGGTCAAACAGCCAGGCGCCCTTGCCTCGACTCACGGCAAGCAGAGGGGTGGCCTCGTGATGCTGCATCTGCGTACAAGGGTGCCACACGCTTTGCAGACTACGCGCCATCCAGGCAGCCGAGCTGGTTCGACTGGCTTCGGTCATGCCTTAGCCCTTGATCGCCGCAATCACGGACTTCGCATACTCGGACGAGCCGTCGGCCAACACATTCAATATGGTGAAGTGATCGGTATCAGGCACGGAATCGTGCCGCGCCACTTTCCAGGCCTGCCCCAGGGTCTCAGACTGGACATGAAACTGCTCGGTTTCACCTGCTCCAACAAACGTATGAATATACGTGTTGTCCGGGCCGGGCCAAGCCAGCGGACTGAGCGCTTCGGCACGAACCTGGTCCAGAGCCAGGGCATTATTGATGGAAGACGGCAGAAGCGGCGGCAAGTCAAATACCCCGCTGATTGGGAACAGATTGACGATGGCCGGCATCCCTTCGGGAGCGCGTTCGTTCGTACGCGCCACCATCATGGCAATCAGGTGCCCACCTGCCGAATGACCCATCAACGACACTCGTGCCGGGTCGAAGCCCAGATTGCCAGCCTGTGAATTCAGCCACACCAGCGAGCGCTGAACTTCGGCAACCATCTGCTCGATGCGGGCTTCGGGTGCCAGAGAATAGTTGATGACGGCCACGTTGATACCGGCAGCAATGTATGGGCCCGCCATGAAATTCACGTCGGCCTTGTCACCACCTTGCCAGTACCCACCATGCACGAACACCAGCAAGGGAGCTCCGCTCTGTGCATTGAAGTAATCCAGTTTTTGCAGGGGGCCGTCACCGTACGCCAGATCAATTTGCGGGGAAACTTTAGCCACCAGTTCCTGGCTGGCCTTCACCCAGGTTTCCCGGGTTTGCGGATAGGTGGGGAACGCTTCGCGCAGGTTGTACTGACGCTCGCTTTCTTCTACCGGACACTGTACACGCGCTACTGTCTTGCCGTTTTGGCCCATCATTAATCTCCATGTTCATTGTTTCTGCAGGGGATGGCAACGGTTGGGTCCATCTCCTGACCTAAAGATTCTAACCTTTGCGATTCACTTCGCGGGCGTGCACGGTCAGTTACGTATGACTGGCCAACACCGACGCCGGCGGCATAGCCGAATTATCTGACAAAAAGCCTTCATACAGCTCGCGAACCACGGGCCGTAGCCACTTTATCCGTGGATCATAATGAAACCTGCGATGCCAGTATTGCTTGAGGTCGTAGCGCGGAAACCCTGGCGGAGGAGCCAGCACTCGCAAACGTCGACTTCGCGAAAATCCCAGCGCGATGGTCCGAGGCAGAACTGCGACCAGGTCCGTCTCTTCGACCAGACCGGGAACGCTCAGGTAATGAGACATTTGAAGGCCGATGTTTCTGCGTATGCCCTGAGCCTGTATATATCGCTCGTACATTTCCATCGTGCGGCTGCCGTCGCGGACCAGCAGGTGTTCGGCTTGCCTGAACTGCGCCATGGTGATGCGTGGCCCTTCGATCGCATGGTCCATGCGCACCATGCACGCCAACACGTGCGAAAACAGTCGCTGTTGATAAATGGCAGCACCGGTCAGGTCAGGAAAATATCCAATGGCCATGTCCACTTCACCCTCGGACATCGCTTGCTCCAGTTCATCCGGGCCCAGGCTGACCGTTCTTATCAATAAGCCCGGAGCCTCGCGACGTAACCGGTGGTACAACTCGGGCAACAGTACTACTTCACCAATCTCGCTCAAGCAAATTGTCAGTTCGCCTTTAGCCGCAGATGGATCAAACGTGGAGGGGGCCAGGATATCCCGGTCAATAACATCCAGAACTTCGCGGGTCTTGTCCAGAATTCCCAATGCCATTGGAGTCGCACGCATGCGCAGGCCCTCGCGGACGAACAACGGGTCGTTCAGGGTTGCCCGCAAGCGTCCCAAAGCGGCACTTGCGGCCGGCTGACTGACACCAAGACGGTTCGCCGCTGCGGTAACACTTCCGGTCTCATGCACTGCCACAAGCACGCGTAGCAAATTCAAGTCAAGTTTCATGTCATTGCGCCCCAGTGGTTCAGTTCCTGAAACCCCCTGCCCAGCGGTTCGACTGCCAGAGTAAGCGCCGTGAAACCCCATGGAGATCTATAAACAAACCAAATAGAGCGAATAAGGATAATCCACTATATATATTCCATAACTGTGGCTAGAGTAAAGGCGTTTATTGAACCTGGAGACATCTGTGCCATTTCTTAAGAACGCCTGGTATATGGCCGCCTGGGCTGATGAGATCAAGCCGGGCGAGATGATGCATCGCAAGCTGCTTGATCAGCCCATTGTTTTTTTTCGCCGTGGCGACAAGCAATTGGCTGCACTGCACGATCTTTGTCCGCATCGCTTCGTTCCCCTGCATCTGGGCCGCATCAAAGGGGATGCTATCGAGTGCGGATATCACGGCCTGCAATTTGACTGCAGCGGACGCTGCGTTGCCAACCCACATAGTGACTCCATTCCCGCAGCAGCCCGCGTCAGGTCTTACGTAGTCGAAGAAAAAGACGGCATTGCCTGGATATGGATGGGAGAGCCAAGCCTTGCGGACCGCGCGCGTTTACCCGATTTTTCGCGTCTGCATTCTGCTCCGCCCAACGCGGGATCGCGCGGATATTTGTGGACCGACTGCAATTACAAGCTAATCGCCGACAACGTGATGGACCTGAGCCACGCCGACTTCGTTCACGCTGACTCCGTGGGTGGAGGCGCCTTCACACGTGCCAGACCGCAGGTGAAGGAGCACGGTGACGATGTACACATCACCTGGGAATGCGAGCACGACAGTGCTCCTCCAGCCTACGATCGCCTCATGCCCAGACCCGGGCAGCCTGTTTATTTTCGCACTGACGTCCGTTGGCGGGCACCAGCCATCATGCATCTGGACATAGCGATTACACCGCAGGACGACCCCGATACCGAAGGTTTGCGAACGGACAACGCGCACATTGCGACACCCGAAACCGAGACGACCTCGCACTATTTTTATTGGCTGACACGCCGGTTCTGTGTCGATGATGAAGAAATCAACGTTCGTCGCCAAGCCATCATGAACAACGCCTTCAGTAATGAAGACAAGCCCATGCTAAGTGCTCAGCAGCGCGCCATGGCAACCGACGATCTGTTCGGTCTGCAACCCGTCTTGCTTCCCAGCGACGCCGGAGCCGTTCGGGCCCGACGCAAACTGGAGCAGATGATACGGGAGGAACAGGCTGCCCGGCAGCCTTAAACCCCAACGTAGCGGGTGATAAGCTCGGGCTGTGCCGACAGCTCGGGCGACGTGCCTCGCCACACCGTGACGCCCTTATCGAGGATCACATTTCGATCAGACAGTCGCAACAGGGCTTTGGTGTTCTTGTCGACCACAATCATCGACAATCCCTGCTCCTTTAGACGCTGCAAGACCTTCCAGATCTCGGCTCGGACGACGGGTGCCAATCCCTCAGTGGCTTCGTCCAGAACTAGTAGTCTGGGATTGGTCATAAGCGCCCTGCCAATCGCCAGCATTTGCTGTTCTCCGCCTGACAGCTGATTACCCATATTGCTGCGGCGCTCCTTCAAGCGCGGGAACAGATCGTAGATCTTACGCAACGACCATGGATTGCTGGCGTCGGACTTCGATGCTGTTGCGAGCAAATTCTCTTCGACGCTAAGTGTGGGGAAGATCTGCCGGCCTTCGGGCACCAGCGATACACCCATCCGTCCAATGCGGTACGGCTGCAAACCGGCCAGATCGGCACCCTCAAAATGAATAGTGCCTCCGCATGGCTGCAGTAAACCGAAAAGACATTTGATGACTGTCGTGCGGCCCATGCCATTGCGACCTATCAGGCCGACCACCTCGCCCCGAGCAACGTCAAGATTCACATCGAACAACGCCTGCGAGGGGCCGTACTTGGCGGCAAGATTCTGTATGGAAAGCATGCGTACTCCTCTATCAGGCATCTTCATCATCACCCAGATATGCTTTGCGCACATCGGGGTGATTGCGGATTTCGTCGACGGTGCCCGTGGCGATGATCTTGCCGTACACCAACACACTGATACGATCCGCCAATGAGAACACTGCATTCATGTCATGCTCTATGAGAACAATGGTGTATTGCCCTTTGAGCGAACGCAACAGTTCAATCGCGGCGGTCCCTTCGGCGGCACTCATTCCCGCCATTGGCTCGTCCAGCAGCAGCAAGCGAGGGCCGGCGGCCAGGGCCATGGCAATCTCCAACTGACGCCGTTGACCGTAGGCCAGATTGGCCGCTTTCTCGTTGGCCACATGAGTCAACTGGCAATCGGCCATCACACGGTCGGCCACCTTCATGGTTTCTGCGTCACCGGTAAGTGGCTTCCAGACAGCCAGCCGGACGCCCTGTTTTCGCCGGGCAGCCAGGCACACGTTCTCTCGAACAGTGAACGCGTCAAAGACAGAGGTGATTTGATAGGAACGCAACAGCCCCAGGTCAACGCGCTGCTGAATAGGCTTATCAGTGACATCGACGTCGCCCACAATGATGCGTCCGCCGTCACTGGCCAGTTCACCCGTAAGCAAATTGATCAAAGTGGTTTTTCCGGCGCCGTTTGGACCAATGATGGCATGCAGCTCTCCGGGTCGCACGTCAAGCGTGACTTCGTCCGTAGCCTTGAGGCCTCCGAAATGGCGCACAAGGCGCTCTACGGTAAGCGATGGAGCGTTCATCAGGCTTCTCCTGCTGTTTTGACACGGGGAGCAGCACTTGCCCTGGGGGGACGATTCAAAAATGTTTTAAGCCACGCGAACTGATTGCGCCCGGCAAGCGCGATAAGCACGATGATTGGCCCCATGATCAGCATCCAGTGCGTCGTCAGCCCTTTGAGAATTTCTTCCAATGACAAAAATACGATGGCACCGAAGATTGGACCGGTAACCAGCCCGATGCCGCCGATTACGATCATGACGATCAACTCGCCCGAAAGATGCCAGGAGATGTAGTTGGGTACCGCAAACGCGGTGAGGTTGGCGAGCAGAAATCCCGCAAGACCCGTAACCACGCCTGACAGAACATAGGCAGACAGCTGAACCCGAAATACCGAATAGCCAAAGGCATCAACGCGGCGAGGGTTGATATGAGTCGCCTGAAGCACCATGCCAAATGGCGAGGTCCGCAGCCGGTAAAGAAAGACGGCCAAGAGCAATAACAATCCCCAGGTAGTCCAATACACCTCTACGCTGCCGCTTAGTTCGAAGAAGCCAAAATTGCTGGGCTCATATATGTTCAGTCCGTCGTCACCACCAAAAACGGTCAGGCTGACCATCAGGAAATAAAGCATCTGCGAAAACGCCAGGGTGATCATGATGAAGCCTATCCCCGACGTACGCAGGCACACCGAGCCAACCAGCACCGCCACCACAATGCATATCGAGATACAGGCTGCAAGCTGGATCCAGCCGTTAGTGATCCCGTAGTGGCTGAGTATGGCCACCGCATAACAACCCAGACCAATGAACATGGCATGCCCGAAACTGACCAGGCCGGCAAAGCCGAGCACAATGTTCAGGGCGCAAGCGGCCAGTGCATAGATCAGCACACGGGCAAAGAAGGTAACGTAAAACGGCTCTTCAAGAGCTTGAGCGACAAATGGCAATGCAGCCAGCAATAAAAACAGTATTGGCAGGCTGATGCGAGTAATGTTGCGAGTGTTCATGTGGTGCTCCTGCGCCTTAGCGTTTAGCCGAAACCATCAACCCGTGAGGCTTGAATGCTAGGACAAACGCCATCAACAGGTAGATAAGCATGGAGGCCACCGCCGAGCCAACAGTATTGGCAGCAGTTGGCGCAAGGAAAAGAGACAGGAACGTCGGCAGGTAAGCACGACCGAGAGTATCGATTACCGCGATCAGAATTGCGGCAAACAAGGCACCACGGATAGATCCGATCCCCCCCACCACGATGACCACCAGGGCGAGGATCAATACCGGATCTCCCATGCCTGACTGCACAGAGAGAATTGGACCGGCCAGTGTGCCCGCCAATCCCGCCAGAGCAGCTCCCAGCATGAAGAGGGATTTCTTGAGCAAATCGACATTGGCGCCCAATACGCTGACCATCGAGGCGTGGGTGGTGCCAGCTCTGACCAACATGCCAAAACGCGTGCGCTGTATCAAGAACCAGGCCCCAAAAGCCACAATAATGCCAACGGCGATGATAAGCAGCCGGTACACGGGATACGGAGCTCCAAGGATTTCCACCGAGCCACGGATGACTTCAGGAATCGTGACGAAATAAGGCCGATTGCCCCAAATCACGATTGCCAGCTCGTTGAAGAACATCATCAGCCCAAAGGTGGCGAGCACCTGATACAGGTGGTCATTGCGATAGAGCGGTCGGGCGACCAGATGCTCCATCACCAGCCCCACAATCGCAGCAGCGGCCACCGCCGCAAGCAAGGAAAACAGGAACGAACCACTGGCGTTATAACTGGCTGCCCCGACGAATGCGCCGATCATGTACAAGGAACCATGGGCAAGGTTGATGAAATTCATGATGCCGAAGATCAGGGTGAGCCCAGACGACAACAGGAATAGCAACACACCCAGCTGCAGGCCATTCAGCAGCTGTGATAGAAACAGGGAACTATTCATGGAAATATTCCGAGGTGAGACGGTGGTTGCCATAGGGCCGAACACACCGGCCCTATGGCGTCGCGCGTACTACGCGCAAGCTACAACTTATTTCATTTCGCACTCGGACACGTAAGCGTCCTGATGATCGGTAAATACCGTTGCCACCTGCTTAACGACGACGTCATCGCCTTGGCCGATTGCCTTGAATGCGTAGACATTCTGGATGGGCATATTGTTGGTGTTGAACGCAAACTTGCCCCGCACCGTCGGAAACTCGGAACCCGCCTCTTTAACGGCCTTGACGAATGCCTGATGATCGGAGACATCTCCGTTGAGCTTGCGTACTGCCGTATCCAATAAATAGGCCGCGTCGTAACCATTGGCGGCATACTCGGAGGGGGTATGACCGTATTTGGCTTCAAAAGCCTTTACGAACTTCTTGCTTTGGGGGTTGTCGAGCACCGGTGCCCACGTCGCGCCGTAAATATTTCCGTCAGCCTGGTTCTTGAGCGAAACCAATGTGTTCGAATCGATCATGCCCTCTGAATAGACCGGTATTTTGCCCATGACACCCGCCTGGCGAACCTGACGCGCGAAGTTCACGCCTGTACCGCCCGTGTAGAACACAAACAGTGCTTCGGGACTGGCAGCCTGCAAGGCCGAAATTTCGGCGGAGAAGTCCAATTGTCCAAGCGGCGTGTAGACTTCGTTGGCGATCTCGCCCTTGAAGTAGCGTTTGAAGCCATTGAGCTTGTCTTTACCGGCCTGATACGCAGATGACATCAGGTAAGCATTCTTGTGGCCCACGTCTTGCGCGTACTGGCCCATTGCCTCAGACATTGTGTCGTTCTGCCAGGCAAGGCCGAAAAGGTTGGGCGCGCACAGCCGGCCTGCAATCGGGCCGGGACCCGCGTTGGTGGCAATTGCCACCACACCAGAGTCCTTGATGCGCCGCAGTTCTGCCATCAGAACGTTCGAAAACCCCAAGCCGACAATGGCGTCAACCTTGTCGCGCTCAAGAAATTTCTGAACGATCTGTCCTCCCACGTCAGGTTTGAGCTGATCGTCCTCGATGACGACGTTGACTTTCTGTCCACCAAATTTGCCGCCAAGTTCCTCAATGGCCAGCAAGAATCCGTCGCGCTGATCCTGGCCCAGAACGCCCTGGGGGCCAGACAACACCCCCGAGAATCCGACGGTGATATCTGCATGAGCAGCTGGAATGGCCATGAACAGGCCCGCCGCAAACGCAGCGATCGCGGTTTTCTTCATTACTTGTCTCCGGTTGTTTGAGCAGGGCCTACAGTCGGCCCTGCCCTTCTTAAAATTATGTTGCCTGTGCTCAGGCGTTTTCTTTCTGCAGCAGATCGAGAGCCACGTCGACGATCATGTCTTCTTGTCCGCCCACCATGCGGCGGCGGCCAAGCTCAACCAGAATGTCGACAGTCTTGAGGCCGTACTTGTCAGCAGCAGCTTCCGCGTGGCGAAGGAAACTGGAGTAGACACCGGCGTAGCCAAGTGCC